>Ga0207873_1000096_pt1 | contig 92281 bp, 79 predicted proteins | sample BGWIniCompost_FD_187373 | JGI IMG/M metagenome (GOLD analysis project Ga0207873, IMG submission 187373) | Cellulose adapted compost microbial communities from Newby Island Compost Facility, Milpitas, CA, USA - BGW Initial Compost (SPAdes)... ... | reverse complement strand
GCTGTTGACCACCATGGCACGCAGGAAGGTGTCGGTGGTCTTGGAGCGGGAGGTGGCGAAGCCGGTGAAGCTGCGGAACTCCTCCGGCGTCAGCAGGCGGTAGAAGGCGTCATAGTCCGGGGTGAACACCGGATAGAAGCTGTAGTACGGGTCGAGGCCCAGCTGCGGGCCCAGGACCATGTCCTGGAAGAACTGGTTGATCGGCTCGGCCCAACGCACGAAGCCGACCTCGTCGAGGTTGTAGCGGCTGTGGTTGATGCTGATGTCGTAGTCCCAGTTCGAGTCGCCGAAGGTGCCGTCGAAGCCGAAGACCAGCGCATAGGCGTCCGACTTGTCGGTGTTCATCGAGTTCCGGTAACCGCCCGGACCCATGTCCTCCGGCACGAAGCCGCGCTGGATGGTGAAGAAGTCGTCGTAGCGCGGGTCGTAGAAGTAGCCCCACTCGACGCTGGTGCCCCACCAGGTGTAGTTGGCGCCGACGTGGTAGGAGACCTCCTCGCGGCTGTACAGGACATCCGCGTACATGCGGGCGTTGTCGCTGATGTCGAAGGTCAGGTGGCTGTAGAGCTGGTAGGCGTTCTTGTCGTTCAGCAGGGTGCGGTAGCCCGGCGAGAAGAACGAACCGCAATACAGCTCGTCACCGAAGCCGGGACGCTGCTGCAGGTCGACCGTGCCGCCGAAGCCGCCGGAGACGGCGTCGCAGGCGTCGTCCGACACCAGCCAGTTGTAGGAGGTGAACGGGCTGGTCACCAGCCAGTCGCGGCTGGCCAGCGGCGGGCTGGCGCCATCGGTGTAGTACTGCTTGGTCAGGTCGCGCTGGTAGGCCCAGATCGGCTTGCGGTCCTCGGCCTGCAGGCCCAGCAGCACGTTGAAACGGCCGTCATCGCTGCTGAAGCCGGTGGCGAAGCTGGCGCGCATGCTGGAGCCGCCGCCCTCGTCGTAGGCGCCGCCACGCACGGTGACGATGCTGCCGTCCATCGACTTCTTGAGGATGATGTTGACCACGCCGGCGATGGCGTCGGAACCGTACAGGGAGGACTGGCCGCCCGGCAGGATCTCGATCCGGTCGACCAGGTCGATCGGAATGCCGCTGATGTTGTTGAAGGCGTCGGAGCCGTTGTACAGGGCCGGGTAGTTCACCATCGGCCGGCCGTCGATCAGGAACTTGGTGTAGCCCACCGACAGGCCGAACATCGAGATGGTCTCGGCGCCCTGGGTGAAGGAGGCCGAGGTCTGCGAGCCCTGGACGCTGCCGGTGGCGAAGGTGGACTTCTGCAGTGCGTCAGCGACGCCGGTGAAGCCGCGGGCGGCAATGTCCTCGGCGGTGATGACCATCACCGGCGTGGCGGTTTCGATCTGGGTTTGCGGGATCAGCGAGCCGGTGACGATCACCTTCTCGAGGGTCTTGGCGTCATCGCCTTCCTTGGACTCGTCGGCGTCCTGGGCGAAGGCCAGCCCGGAGGCCGGAAGGAGCAGGGCGGCCAGCAGCGCAGTGCTCAGCCGGTTCTTTTTTGGATTTCTCTTGTTGCGATACGGCATGCAGTAGTCCCCTCTTCATGACGTTTGGATTCCCGACGCCCCCTCCCTGGAGCTGGGCACCGTAAGTGCCATCGGTCACCGGACATTAACATGCGGTTAACGGCAAGGAAAAGATGCCCATCCATGCACATGAATCGGGCAATTAACCCCCTTGGAACAAGGGCTTGACCCCGGTCAGGGTCCGGGCGCGGCGGGCTCGTCCATACTGGTGTCCCGTTGCACGTTCAGGAGCCATTTCCATGACCGATACCCTTGCCGCCGTCCGGGCGGCCGTGGCCGCCCTGCCGGACCCCCATGCCGGCCAGACCCTGGGGGAGCTCGGGGCCCTGAGAGGGGTGGGCATGGACGGGGACCGGGTCGCCGTCGAGCTGCTGCTGCCTTACCCGGCAGCCGGCTGGCACGCCGCCCTGGCCGAGCAGGCCCGGGCCGCCGTCGAGGCCGTGCCGGGGGTGGCCCGGGCCACCGTCTCGGTGGCCTCCCGGGTCCATTCGCACAAGGTCCAGAACGGCCTGACCCCGCTGCCGGAGGTGAAGAACATCATCGCCGTGGCCTCGGGCAAGGGCGGCGTCGGCAAGTCCACCACCGCCGTGAACCTGGCCCTGGCCCTGCAGGCCGAGGGCGCCCGGGTCGGCGTGCTGGACGCCGACATCTACGGTCCCTCCATCCCCAAGATGCTGGGCCTGGAAGGCCGGCCGGACAGCCCCGACGGCAAGTCCATCACCCCCAAGCTCGGCCACGGCCTGCAGGCCATGTCCATCGGCCTGCTGGTGGGCGAGGACACGCCGATGATCTGGCGCGGCCCGATGGTCACCCAGGCCCTGCAGCAGTTGCTGGGCGACACCCGCTGGCAGGGCCTGGACTACCTGGTGATCGACCTGCCACCGGGTACCGGCGACATCCAGCTGACCCTGGCCCAGCGCATCCCGGTCTCCGGCGCGGTGATCGTCACCACGCCGCAGGACATCGCCACGCTGGACGCTCGCAAGGCCCTGCAGATGTTCAACAAGGTCGAGGTGCCGGTGCTCGGCATCGTCGAGAACATGGCCGTGCACGTCTGCTCGAACTGCGGCCACGCCGAGCACGTGTTCGGCGCCGGGGGCGGCGAGCGCATGGCGGCGCAGTACGGCGTGCCCCTGCTGGGCTCGCTGCCGCTGGACATCCGCATCCGCGAGCAGACCGACGGCGGCAGCCCCACGGTCGCCGCCGACCCGGACTCGCCGCTGGCCCGGGCCTACCGCGACATCGCCCGCCGGGCGGCGGCGCGGCTGGCGCAGCAGGCCCGCAACAAGGCGCTGCCCAATATCGTGGTGCAGGCCAGCTGATGGCCCGCCGGGCCACCGCTGCCGTTAGAATCGCCGCTTTGGTCCGGGAACCGAGCCGTCAATGAGCATCAAGTCCGACAAGTGGATCCGTCGCATGGCCGAGAAGGGCATGATCGAGCCCTTCGAGCCCGGCCAGGTCAAGCACGCCGCCGACGGCCACCGCATCGTCAGCTACGGCACCTCCAGCTACGGCTACGACGTGCGCTGCGCCAACGAGTTCAAGGTCTTCACCAACATCAACTCCACCATCGTCGACCCCAAGGCCTTCGACCCGAAGAGCTTCGTCGACGTGCAGTCGGACGTCTGCATCATCCCGCCCAACAGCTTCGCCCTGGCGCGCACCGTCGAGTACTTCCGCATCCCGCGCGACGTGCTGGTGGTCTGCCTGGGCAAGAGCACCTATGCCCGCTGCGGCATCATCGTCAACGTCACGCCGCTGGAGCCGGAGTGGGAAGGGCACGTGACCCTGGAGTTCAGCAACACCACGCCGCTGCCGGCCAAGATCTACGCCGGCGAGGGCGTGGCGCAGATGCTGTTCTTCCAGTCCGACGAACCCTGCGAGGTGAGCTACCGCGACCGCGGCGGCAAGTACCAGGGCCAGACCGGCGTCACCCTGCCGCGTACCTGAGCCGGAAACCGGCGGGCATGTCGCCGGCTCAGCCGGTCTCGGGCAGGCGGGTCGGATCCTTGCCGCCCAGGCGCTGGCGCAGGGCCCAGAGCAGGGCATCCCGGCGTTCGGCCGGGTAGGGCTGGCGCGGGCCGCTGCCCCAGACCGGTCCCGGCCAGGCGGCGTCGCCCTCCTGGCGGGCGACCACGTGCACGTGCAGCTGCCGCACCACATTGCCGAGCTGGCCGATGTTGAGCTTGCCCAGGCCGGACACGGCCCGGAGCAGGTCACTGGCCTGGTTGATCTCGGCCAGCAGCAGGCGCTGGCTGGCGCCGTCCAGGTCCACCCAGTTCTCGGCCCCGGCCACCCGCGGCACCAGCAGCAGCCAGGGGAAGCGGGCGTCGTCCATCAGCCGCAGCTGTGACAGCGGACCGTCGGCGACCAGCAGGCTGTCCGCGGCCAGGCGCGGATCGAGTTCGAAGGCGGCGGGCACGGTCAGCGCAGCACTTTCTGCAGGAACATCAGGGTGCGTTCCATCGCCAGGCGGTCGGCCTCGGCGTTGAAGTCCGGCCGGACCGAGCAGGAGAAGCCGTGGCCGGCCCCGGGCCAGACGTGGATTTCGGCGCCGCTCAGGGCCTCGCGGTGCTTTTCCACGTCCTCCGGCGGGATCAGCTTGTCCTCGGCGCCGAAATGCAGCTGCAGCGGCGCCTTGGGCCGCTCGCCGAGGAAGGGCACGGTGCGGGCGCCGTAGTAACTCACCGCCGGAATGCCCATGCGGGCATTGGCCAGGTAGGCCACGGTGCCGCCCCAGCAGTAGCCGACCACGGCCACGCGGTAGTCGGCCTCCAGGTAGTCGTAGGCGCCGCGGACGCCGTCCAGGGCGCCGTTGAAGCCCAGCTCCTCGACGATCTGCCGGCCGCGGGCCAGGCCTTCCTCGTCGTACTCCAGCACGGTGCCCGGATGCACCCGGTCGAACAGGGCCGGCGCGACGGTGACATAGCCGTAGTTGGCGAAGCGGTCCGCGGTCTGGCGCATGTGCGGGGTCAGGCCGAACACCTCGTGCACCAGCACCAGGGCGCCCCGGGGCGCGATGTGCGGGCGGGCTATCCAGGCGGAAATCCGGCCGTGGCGGGTGTTGAGCGAGATCGACTGGCCCATCGGCAACTCCTCCCCTCAGGTTGCGCGGCGACTAGCCTACACCGGCCGGCAGGGCCTGGGAGGCTATAATCCGCGCCTCGCCCGCAACCCCGCCGCCCATGTCCGCCAGCCAGCCCAAGGTGGGCTTCGTCAGCCTCGGCTGCCCGAAGGCCCTCGTCGACTCCGAACGGATTCTGACCCAGCTACGGGTCGAGGGTTACGAGATCGTGCCCAGCTACGACGATGCCGACGTCGTGGTGGTCAATACCTGCGGCTTCATCGACGCGGCGGTGGACGAGAGCCTGGAGGCGATCGGCGAGGCCCTGGCCGAGAACGGCAAGGTCATCGTCACCGGCTGCCTGGGCAAGCGCCCCGAGACCATCCGTCAGGCCCACCCGGACGTGCTGGCCATCACCGGCCCGCAGGACTACGACTCGGTCATGTCGGCGGTGCACCAGGCGCTGCCGCCCAGGCACGATCCCTTCCTCGACCTGGTGCCGGACTACGGCCTCAAGCTCACGCCCAGGCACTACGCCTACCTGAAGATTTCCGAGGGCTGCAACCACCGCTGCAGCTTCTGCATCATCCCCTCCATGCGCGGTGACCTGGTCTCGCGGCCGGTGGACGAGGTGCTGCGCGAGGCCGAGCGGCTGGTGCGCGGCGGCGTCCGCGAGCTGCTGGTGATCTCGCAGGACACCAGCGCCTACGGCGTCGACCTGAAGTACGCCGAGCGGACCTGGCGCGAGCGCAGCTGGCAGACGCGGATGAAGTCGCTCTGCGAGGGCCTGTCGGAACTGGGCGCCTGGGTGCGGCTGCACTACGTCTACCCGTACCCGCACGTGGACGACATCATTCCGCTGATGGCGGAAGGCAAGGTCCTGCCTTACCTGGACATCCCCTTCCAGCACGCCAGTCCGCGCATCCTCAGGCTGATGAAGCGGCCGGGCGCGGTGGAGAAGACCCTGGAGCGGATCCGGCGCTGGCGCGGGATCTGCCCGGAGCTGACCCTCCGCAGCACCTTCATCGTCGGCTTCCCCGGCGAGACCGAACAGGAGTTCGAGGAACTGCTGGACTTCCTCGACGAGGCGCAGCTGGATCGCGTCGGCGCCTTCGCCTATTCGCCGGTGGAGGGCGCCGCCGCCAATGCGCTGCCCGATCCGGTGCCGGAGGAGGTGAAGCAGGAACGCCTGGCCCGCTTCATGGCCCGCCAGGCCGGGATCAGTGCCGCGAAGCTGGAAGCCAAGGTCGGCAGCGTGCAGCGCTGCCTGGTGGACCTGCTGGACGGCGAGCTGGCCATCGCCCGCTCGATGGCCGATGCGCCGGAGATCGACGGCCTGGTGCAGATCCAGGACGGCGCCGCCGCCGGCCTGAAGCCCGGCGACTTCTGCGACGTCCGCATCATGGGCAGCGACGAGCACGACCTGTTCGGCCTGGCCGGCGATCCCGACGAGCTGGACGAAGGGGACTGAGGCGACGATGGCCGGGCCCGCGACCAGCGCCAAGCCGGCCCGCCGCCAGCCCAACCTGCGCGAGCGCTTCAACGCCCTGCGCAACCTGCCGCCCTTCCTGGCCCGGGTCTGGGAAGCCAGCCCCGGCCTGACCCTGGCCTCGCTCGGCCTGCGCCTGCTGCGGGCGCTGCTGCCGGTGGCGCTGCTCTACGTCGGCAAGCTGATCATCGATGAGGCCGTGCGCCTGGTCGGCCTGCAGCCCGGCCCGGGAGGCCTGGGCGACTGGTGGCGCTCCGGCCTGCTGACGCCGCTGCTCGGGCTGCTGCTGCTGGAGTTCGGCCTGGCGGTGCTGTCGGACGTGCTGGGCCGCGTGGTCGGCCTCGCCGACACGCTGCTCTCCGAGCGCTTCACCAATGCCATGAGCATCCGCCTCATGGAGCATGCGGCGACCCTGGACCTGGAGGATTTCGAGGATCCCGAGCTGCAGGACCGGCTCGACCGCGCCCGCCGCCAGACCATGAGCCGGATGAGCCTGATGAGCCAGCTGTTCGGCCAGGCCCAGGACCTGATCACCGTGGTCAGCTTCGCCATCGGCCTGCTGGTCTACGCGCCCTGGCTGATCGCCCTGCTGGCGCTGGCGCTGGTGCCGGCCTTCCTCGGTGAGGCGCATTTCAACGCCCTCGGCTACAGCCTCAACTACAGCTGGACGCCGGAGCGGCGGCAGCTGGAATACGTGCGCCAGACCGGCGCCAGCGTCGAGACCGCCAAGGAAGTGAAGATCTTCGGCCTGCACGCCTTCCTGGTGCGGCGCTTCCGCGAGCTGTCCGAACGCTTCTACGCCGCCAACCGCAAGCTGGCCATCCGCCGCGCGGCCTGGGGCAGCGTGCTGACCGTGCTGGGCACCCTGGGCTACTACGTGGCCTACGGCTACATCGCCTGGCGCACCGTGCGTGGCGATTTCAGCATCGGCGACCTGACCTTCCTGGCCGGCAGCTTCCGCCGCCTGCGCCAGTTGCTGGAAGGGCTGCTGGTCGGCTTCTCGCAGGTGGCGGGGCAGGCGCTGTACCTGGACGACCTGTTCTCCTTCTTGGAGATCCAGCCGGAGATCGTCTCGCCGCCCGACCCGCGGCCCTTCCCGAAGCCGATGCGCGAGGGCGTGGTGTTCGAGAACGTCGGCTTCCGCTATCCGGGCGCGGAACGCTGGGCCGTGCGCGGGCTGAGCTTCCACCTGAGGCCGGGCGAGGTGCTGGCCCTGGTGGGCGAGAACGGCGCCGGCAAGACCACCCTGGTGAAGCTGCTGGCGCGGCTGTACGACCCGGACGAGGGCCGCATCCTGCTCGATGGCCACGACCTGCGTGACTACGACCTGGACGAGCTGCGCAGCCAGGTCGGGGTGATCTTCCAGGACTTCGTCCGCTACCACCTGACCGCCGCCGAGAACATCGCCGTCGGCCGCATCGAGGCCCTGGACGACCACGAACAGATCGAACGCGCCGCGCGCATGGCCATGGCCGACGAGGTGATCCGGCGCCTGCCGGATGGCTACGACCAGGTGCTGGGCCGGCGCTTCGGCAATGGCGTCGACCTTTCCGGCGGCGAATGGCAGAAACTGGCCATCGCCCGCGCCTACATGCGCGACTCGCAGCTGCTGATCCTGGACGAGCCGACCGCGGCCCTGGACGCGCGTTCGGAGTTCGAGGTCTTCCAGCGCTTCAAGGAGCTCAGCCAGGGCCGCACGGCGGTGCTGATCTCGCATCGCTTCTCCAGCGTGCGCATGGCCGACCGCATCATGGTGCTGGGCGGCGGCCGCATCGAGGCCATCGGCAGCCATGAGGAACTGCTGGCCCAGGGCGGCCGTTACGCCGAACTGTTCGAACTGCAGGCGGCCGGCTACCGCTGAGCGTGGCGGCTCATTCGTATTCGACGGCGACGATGATGTAGCGGGTAGGGCCGACGGGCAGCTGCACCTCGACTTCCTCGTCGATGCGCCGGCGCAGCAGGGCCCGGGCCAGGGGCGAATCCACGCTGATCAGGCCGGCCCTGGCGTCGGTCTCGTCGGGGCCGACGATGCGGTAGCGCAGCAGCTCGCCGCTGGCGGCATGCTCCAGCTCGACCCAGGCGCCGAAATACACGACCTCCGGGTCCGCCGGCCGGCCCTCGGCCACCTTCAGCACCTCCAGGCGCTTGCTCAGGTAGCGGACCCGGCGGTCGATCTCGCCCAGCTGCTTCTTGCGGTAGGTGTATTCGGCGTTCTCGCTGCGGTCGCCCTCGGCCGCGGCGGCGGCCAGGGCCTTGACCACTTCCGGCCGGCGCCGGCGCCAGAGCTCCTCGAGCTCGGCGCGCAGGCGCTCGAAACCGGCGCGGGTGATGATCGCCGTGGACTTTTCTCCGGGCGGTCGCCAGCGGGCCATGGCTCAGCCTCCCGTCGCCACCGCCGGATAGGTGAGAGGCGAATCGGGGCCGATCGGCAGCCCCAGCCAGATCCAGAGGCCGAACATCGCGCTCCAGCCGACCATGAACACCACCGAGTAGGGCAGCATCGTCGCCACCAGGGTGCCGATGCCGGCCCTGGGCTCGTAGCGCTGGAAGAAGGCGATGATCAGGGCGAAGTAACTCATCATCGGCGAAATGATGTTGGTGACGCTGTCGCCAACGCGATAAGCCACCTGGGTCATCTCCGGCGAGTAGCCCAACAGCATGAACATGGGGATGAATACCGGCGCCATCAGCGCCCACTTGGCCGAGGCCGAGCCCATGAACAGGTTGACGACGGCGGTCAGCAGGATGAAGCAGACGAACAGCGGAATGGTCGGCAGGCCGAGGGCGCGCAGGAAGTCGGCGCCCTCGACCGCGAAGATCAGCCCCAGCTGGGTCCAGTTGAAGAAGGCGACGAACTGGGCGGCGAAGAACACCAGCACCAGGTAGCCGCCGAGGGTGCTCATGCTGGCAGCCATGCCCTTGATCACGTCGCCGTCGGATTTGATGGTGCCGGCGCCGACGCCGAAGGCGACACCGGCAATCACGCCGTACAGGAAGATGATCACCACCACACCGCGCAGGAAGGGCGAGCGCAGCAGGTCACCGTCGGCGCCGCGCAGGAAGCCGGCGCCAGGCAGGCTGTCGTGCGGCATCGCCGCCCAGACCAGCAGCAGGGTGAACACGCCGGTCGCAACGACGGCATGGAGCATGCCGCGCTTCTCGGCCGGGCTCAGGCGCTGGTCGTCGGGGCCGGCGTCGGCGGCGGTCGTCAGCGTCTCCACCGGTGCCTCCGGGAAGCGCGGGGCGACGATCTTCTCGGTGACGAGCCAGCCCAGCAGGGTGATCACCGGCGTCGACACGATCATGAAATACCAGTTCGCCAGCGGGCTGACGGTGTAGTCCGGGTCGATGATGCGCGCCGCTTCCTGGGACAGGCCGGCCAACAGCGGATCGATGGTGCCGATCAGCAGGTTGGCCGAGTAGCCGCCGGAGACGCCGGCGAACACCGCCGCCATGCCGACGATGGGATGCCGCCTGGCCGAGAGGAAGATCAGCGCGCCCAGCGGCACCAGCAGCACGTAGCCGATCTCGCTGGCCATGTTCGACATCACGCCGGCGAAGACCAGCACCGGGGTCAGCAGCGCCCGCGGCGCCGACAGCACCAGCAGCCGCAGGGCGGCGCCGATCAGGCCGCTGTGCTCGGCCACGCCGATGCCGATCAACGCCACCAGCACCACGCCCAGTGGCGCGAAGCCGGTGAAGTTGGTGACCGCGCCGGTCAGCATCCGGTGCAGGCCATCGATGCTGAGCAGGTTGACCGGCGTGACCGTCTCGCCCGTGGCCGGGTGGGCGACGCTGAGTCCGGTCAGCGAGGCCAGCCAGGACGCGACCACCACCGCCAGCGCCAGCAGGGCGAACAGGGTGGCCGGATGGGGCAGGGCGTTGCCGCCGCGTTCGATGATGCCCAGGAACCGGTCCATGGCGCTGCGTCGGGTGGGCTTGGTGTCGGTCATGCGGTCGGAACCCCTGCGGATGGCCGGCGTGGCCGGAAGGGGGCGATGATAACCAGAACATCACGGGCGGGGCCGTGGATAATCTCCCCGGGGACCTTTCCGGAGGGGACGCGATGAGCCTGGTGTTGTGGATCCTGCTGGCAGTGGTGCTGGCCTGGGGCGTGTTCGCCTTCAACCGGCTGGTGCGGCTGCGCAACCAGGTGCGGGCCGGCTGGTCCGACATCGACGTACAGCTGATGCGCCGGCACGACCTGGTGCCGCGCCTGGTCGAGGCAGTGCGCGCCTACGCCGGCCACGAGAAGGCCCTGCTGGAGAACGTGGCGGAACTTCGCGGCCGGGCCATGGCCAGCCGTTCGCCGGCCGAGCTGGCGGGCCTGGAAGCCTCGCTGGAGCAGGGCCTGGGCCGGCTGTTCCTGCTGCAGGAGGCCTACCCCGACCTGAAGGCCAGCGAGAACTTCCTGGCCCTGCAGCGCGACCTGGTCGAAGTCGAGGACCACCTGCAATACGCCCGCCGCTTCTACAACGGCGCCGTCCGCGCCCTCAACGACGCCGTCCTCAGCTTCCCCGACCTCCTGATCGCCCGCGCCTTCGGCTTCCAAGAAGCGGAGTACTTCGAAGCCTCGGCCGATGCGTCGGCGGGCGTCAGGATTTCAGCCGCGGATGGACGCGGATGAACGCGGATAAGGCCCTTCCAAGCATGAAGCTCAGTTTCCCCAAGGCACACCGCGACAACGGGTCAGATCCGGCCCCTGCGGGTTGCAGCGGCCTCCCCTTGAATCCAATCGCTTCATCCGCGTTCATCCGCGTCAATCCGCGGCCAATGGTCCTTCTCCTCATCGCGCTGCTGGCGCTGGCGCTGGCGCCGGCGGCGTGGGCGGCGGAGGGGATCGGCGGGTACCACGTGGATATCCAGGTGCTGCCCGATGGGGGCATGGAGGTGGCCGAGCACATCCGGGTGCGGGCCGAGGGCTCGCGGATCCGCCGTGGCATCTACCGTGATTTCCCCACCCGCTACCGTGACCGCTACGGCAACCGGGTGGTGGTGGATTTCGAGGTGCTGGGGGTGGAGCGCGACGGCCGGCCCGAGCCCTGGTTCACCGAGAAGCTGTCCAATGGCGTGCGGGTGAATACCGGCAATGACGACTTCCTGCCGGTGCCGCGCGAATACACCTTCAGCATCCGCTACCGCACCACGCGCCAGCTCGGTTTCTTCGCCGATCACGACGAGCTGTACTGGAACGTCACCGGCCTGGGCTGGGAGTTCGCCATCGACCAGGCCAGCGCGCGGGTGCGCCTGCCGGCGGCGGTGCCGGCGCAGGACATGGTGCTGGAGGCCTACACCGGCCCGCAGGGCGCGCAGGGCCGCGACTACCTGGCGCGGGTGGAGGAGGACGGCGTCGCCTGGTTCGAGACCACCCGGCCGCTGTCGGTGAACGAAGGCCTGACCGTCGTCATCGGCTTTCCCAAGGGCGTGATCGCCGAGCCGACCACGGCGCAGCGCCTGGGCTGGCTGCTGTACGACAACCGCGGCGCCCTGGTAGCCCTGGCTGGCCTGGTGCTGTTGCTGGCCTGGTACCTGCGCAGTTGGCACCGGGTCGGACGCGATCCGGCCGCCGGCCCCATCTTCCCGCGCTACGAGCCGCCGGAAGGCTGGTCGCCGGCCGAGCTGCGCTACCTGTGGAAGATGGGCTACAGCGACCGCTGCTTCGCCGCCGACCTGGTGCAGCTGGCGGTGCAGGGCAGGGTGCTGATCCACCAGGGTGGACGCAGTGACTGGTGGCTGGAGTGGCTGCCGACGCCCGTGGACACCGTGCCCGTGCCGCCTCCGCAGAAGGCGCTGCTGGACAGGCTGTTCTCTGCCGGCACGCTCGTCGAACTTGAGAACAGCAATGCCGCCGTCATCGGCGGCGCCCGCACGGCCCATCACAAGTTGCTGGACAAGCGCCTGCACCCGTCCCACTTCAAGCGCAATACCGGGCCGCAGGCGCTGGCCTGGCTGTTCTCGATCGGCTACGGCCTGCTGGCGCTCTGGCTGGGTGACGGCGATGGCCTGCTGCTGACGATCGCGCTGCTGGTGCTGGCGGTGATCGTGCACGCGATCTTCGCCCGGCTGCTGAAGGCGCCGACCACCGAAGGCAGGCGCCTGCTGGATGCCATCGAGGGCCTGCGCCTCTACCTCGGCGTGGCCGAACGCGACGAGCTGGCGCGGCTGAAGGCGCCGGGCGGCGGCGAGGCGCCGGTGCTGGATCCCGAGCGATACCAGGCCTTGCTGCCCTATGCCCTGGCCCTGGACGTGGAAGAAGCCTGGACCCGGCGCTTCACCGCCGCGGTGGGCGCCGCCCAGGCCGAGCAGACGGCGCGTTCGATCGGCTGGTACCAGGGCACCGGCTCCATCGCCAGCCTGGGCGCGATGAGCAGTTCCCTGGGCAGCGCCCTCAGCTCGCAGATCTCGTCTTCCGCCACGCCGCCGGGCTCGAGTTCGGGTGGGGGCGGCGGCGGTTCCTCCGGCGGCGGTGGTGGCGGTGGCGGAGGTGGTGGCCGCTGAGCGGCGGGCTCAGCGCTTGCCGCCCAGGAAGCCGCCGAGGATGCCGCGCAGGATCTGCCGGCCGATGCCATTGGCCACGGTCCGGGTCATGGACTTGGCGGCGGCTTCCACCGCGCCCTGACGGCGCTTGTTGCCCCAGAGGAATTCGTCCAGCTTCGAGCGCGGCTCCTCGGCCTGCTTCGGCGCCGGCGTGCCGGCGCGCGGCGAGGGCGGCGCCTGTTCCGGCGCGGCCGCCTGCTCGGCGCGCTTGGCCAGGACTTCGAAGGCCGACTCGCGGTTCAGCGGCGTGTCGTACTTGCCACCCACCGGCGAGCGCGAGCGCACCCTGGCGCGTTCTTCGTCACTGATCGTGCCCATGCGGCAGCGCGGCGGGCAGATCAGGGTGCGCTGCACCGGCATGGGCACGCCCTTGTCCTGCAGTGTCGACACCAGGGCCTCGCCGACCGCCAGCTCGCCGATCACCCGCGCAACGTCCAGCTTCGGGTTGGGCACGAAGGTTTCCGCGGCCGTGCGCACCGCCTTCTGGTCGCGCGGGGTGAAGGCGCGCAGGGCGTGCTGGACGCGGTTGCCGAGCTGGCCCAGCACCTCGTTCGGCACGTCATCCGGGTTCTGCGAGCAGAAATAGACCCCCACGCCCTTGGAGCGGATCAGCCGCACCACCTGCTCGACCCGCTGCCGCAGCGCCGGCGGGCAGTCGTCGAACAGCAGGTGCGCCTCGTCGAAGAAGAACACCAGCTTCGGTACCTCCAGGTCACCGACCTCGGGCAGGTTCTCGAACAGCTCGCTCAGCAGCCAGAGCAGGAAGCTGGAATACAGCCGCGGCCGCAGGATCAGCTGGTCGGCGGCGATCAGGTTGATGATGCCGCGGCCGGACATGTCCTGGCGCATGAGGTCGTTGAGGTCCAGGGCGGGCTCGCCGAAGAACTGCTTGCCGCCGTCCTGCTCAAGGCGCAGCAGGGCGCGCTGGATGGCGGCCACCGACGGCGCGCTGACCAGGCCATATTCCTGCGAGACCTCCTTGCGCGCCTCGGCGATGAAGCCCAGCAGGGCGCGCAGGTCGTCCAGGTCCAGCAGCAGCAGGCCCTTGTCGTCGGCCAGCTTGAAGGCGATGTCGAGCACGCCGGCCTGGGTGTCGTTGAGCTCGAGCATGCGGCCCATCAGGGTGGGGCCGACTTCCGAGACGGTGGTGCGCAGCGGGTGACCCAGCTTGCCGTACAGGTCCCAGAACACCACCGGGCTGGCCTCGTTGGCGTAGTCGGGGATGCCGATGGCCTGGACCCGCTCCTCCAGCTTGGGGCTGGGCGTGCCCGGCATCGCCAGGCCGGCGATGTCGCCCTTGACGTCGGCCATCACCACCGGCACGCCCAGGCGGGAGAAACCCTCGGCCAGCACCATCAGGGTCACCGACTTGCCGGTGCCGGTGGCGCCGGCGACCAGGCCATGCCGGTTGCCGTAACGGCCGAGCAGGCGGACGGGCTGCTCGCCCTGGCCGATCAGGATGTCGCTCATCGCAGGCGCTCCGGGCTGTGCGGGAATGGAGGGATTCTAGCCTCCGGTCGCGATCGCGCCATGCTTGCGGCGGTGTGCCGGGCGCCGCTAGGCTGCGCGCTGCATCTTTCCGCAAGACCCCGCGCATGACCCTGTCCCGATGGCTGGCCCTGGCGGCCCTGCTGTTGGCCCTGGCCAGCCCCGAGGCGCTGGCGGCCCGCAATGGCCGCGCCGACGCCCTTTACGCCGAACTCGACCTGGCGACCCAGGCCTATCGCCAGGGCCTGGAGCAGGTGGCGGCCGGTGAGTCCGAAACCGGCCGCGAAACCATGCGCCAGGCCGCCGGAAAGCTGCTGGATGCCGCCGGTCGCTGCCAGAACACCCGCGGCTGCGACGTCGGCCGCTTCGTCGCCGCCTATGACGCGCTGCTGCAGCTGGGCGCCGAGCGCGCCGCCGGCGGCGGCGAGGGTTTCAGCCGCGAGAACGGCGAGAAGCCGGGCGCCGGCGAGGGCGTGCTGGCCTCGATGCCGGCGGCGCAGCGGAGCGTGGCCATGCTCAAGGGTCGCGACCTGCGCGAGCTGATCGAGCTCAACGAGCCGGTGCAGGCGGCGCTGATGGACTGGCTGACCTGGATGCGCCCGGCGCTGATGACCAGCTGGGAGAACTACCAGTACATGCGCTTCCTGATGTGGCCCGAGTACGAGCAGGCGGGCCTGCCGGAAGCGCTGCTGTTCGGCATCCTGGCCAAGGAATCGAACGGCCGCGTGCACGCGGTCTCGCGCGCCGGCGCCGCCGGCCCGCTGCAGTTCATGCCCGCCACCGGCGCCCGCTTCGGCCTGGGCTGGCGCGATGGCTTCGACACCCGCTACGACCCGCAGCTGGCCGCCCGCGCCAGCGTGCTGTACTTCAATGAACGCTTCGCCGAGCTGGGCGACGAGCTGGAGTTCGCCATTGCCGCCTACAACGGCGGCGAGGGCCGGGCCCGGCGGCTGAAGGAGACGGCCGGCGGCAAGTCCTTCTGGGATCCGGCCGTCTACGGCCAGTTGCCGCCGGAAACGCGCGATTACGTGCCCTACGTGCTGGCCGCCGCCTGGCTGTTCCTGCATCCGGAGGACTACGGCCTGGAGTTCCCGCAGGTGCAGGGCGCCGCCACGGTGATCAGGCTGGAGCAGCCGGCGTCGCTCTACCAGCTGGCGATCTGCGTGGGCGGGCCGGGCAACGGCTATTTCCGCGCCCTGCGCAACCTCAATCCGCGGTATGAGCCGCACCAGAGCCTGGCCGCGGGCACCGAGCTGCGCGTGCCGGTGGCGGTGCCGCCGGCCTATCAGGCGCACTGCCTGCAGGGACCGCGCGCGGAGATGGCGGCGCGCCTGGTGGCCGCGCACAAGCCCGGGCAGCTGATGGCTTCGGCCGGCATCGGCACCCATCGGGTCAAGGCCGGCGACACGCTGAGCTCGATCTCGCGCCGCTACCGTTGCCAGGGCGCGGTGGCCCTGGCCAAGGCCAATGGCCTGCGCCAGCCCTACCTGATCAAGCCGGGCCAGCAGCTGCGCCTGGTCGGCTGCCGCGCCTGAGCCTCCCGCGAAAGCAAGACCCCGCCACGAGGGCGTTTGCCAGTGCATGCGGAGTGCGCCGGCCGTCGCCTGAGCGCGGCCGGCGCGGCCTTCCTCAAAGCGAATCCCAGCCCGGCGCCGGGCTGAAGCGGCTGCCGTAGCGGCCGGCCAGCTGCTCCAGACGCGCCTTGAGCTTGTCGGCGCCGACCGCGCGGATGTGCGAGATCGGACCGCCGCGGAAGGGCGCGAAACCGGTGCCGAAGATCACGCCGGCATCCAGCAGGTCGGCATCGGCGACGACCCCGTCGTGCAGGCAGCTGACCGCCTCGTTGAGCAGCGGCAGGATGAGCCGGTCCTCGAGATCTTCCGGCGCCTGGTAGTCCTTGGGCACCTCGGGCTTGACCGGCTTGCCGTTCTCCCAGCGGTACAGGCCCTGGCCGTCCTTGCGGCCGCGCTTGCCTTCCTCGACCTTGAAGGCATCCGGCAGGGCCTGGCCCTTGAAGTCGGCCATGATCTTGCCAACGCTCGCCGCCACGTCCAGGCCGACGGTGTCGACCAGTTCGATCGGGCCCATGGGCATGCCGAACTTCAGCGCCGCCTTGTCGATCACCGGGCCGGGGATGCCCTCGGAGAAGGCGATGATGGCCTCCTGCATGTAGGGCGCCAGGATGCGGTTGACCAGGAAGCCCGGCGTGCCGGCCACCGGCACCGGCAGCTTGTCGATGGCGCGGCAGAAGCCGGCCAGGCGGCGCAGGGTGTCCTCGTCGACGCGGTCGTGCCGGACGATCTCCACCAGCGGCATCATCGCCACCGGGTTGAAGAAGTGCAGGCCGGCGAAGCGGCCCGGATCGCGCCGGCCCTCGCGCAGCTGCTCCAGCGGGATGGAGGAGGTGTTGGAGACCAGCAGCGCGCCCGGCTTCAGCGTCTCCTCGACCTTGGCGAACAGGGCCTGCTTGGCCTCCAGGCTCTCGAAGATGGCCTCGATGACCAGGTCGGCCTCGGCCACGCCGGCGCCTTCGACGTCGGCCTTCAGGCGGGCGGCGGTCTCGGCGCGCTTGCCCTCGTCCTTGACCTTCTTCTCGAACAGTTTGGCGGCGCGGTCCAGGGCCGGCTGCACGTACTGCATCTCCCGGTCCTGCAGGGTGACCTCGAAGCCGCGCAGGGCGCACCAGGCGGCGATGTCGCCACCCATCACGCCGGCGCCGATCACGTGTACCTTGCGGATGCCATGCCCGGCCGGATCCTTGCCGCCCAGGCCCTTGAGCCGGTCCATCAGGAAGAACACCCGCACCAGGTTGTGCGCGGTGGGCGTGCCGGCCAGCTTCACCACCGACTTCGCTTCCGCCTTCAGGGCCGCGTGCACGGGCAGGCCGCCGCTGCGGCGCCAGGTGTCGATCAGGGCGAAGGGTGCCGGGTAGTGCTCGCGCCGGGCCTTGCGCGCGACCTGCCTGGCGATCTGCGGCGCCAGGATGGCGCGGGCCAGGCCGGTATTGGTCGCCCAGGCCATGAACCGCTGTCTGAACGGCCGCTTCGTGCCGCGCTGGGCCAGCTTCACCGCCTCGTCCAGCAGCAGGGCCGCCGGCACCACCTTGTCCACCAGGCCCAGGGCCCGGGCCGACTTCGCCGACAGGGCGCGGCCGGTCAGCATCAGGTCCATGGCCGCCGGCGCGCCGAGCAGGCGCGGCGCGCGCACGCTGCCGCCCCAGCCGGGATAGATGCCCAGCTTGACCTCGGGCAGGCCGATGCGGGTCTTCCCGTCGTCGCTGGCGATGCGGTAGCGGCAGGCCAGGGAAAGCTCGGTGCCACCGCCCATGCAGTGGCCGTGGATGGCGGCCACGGTCGGGCAGCGCAGCTCGGCCAGGCGCTGGAAGACCAGCTGGCCGTGCCGGATCCAGTCCTCGATCTGGCCCCTGGCGGCGATTTCCTCGAAGCCCTTGATGTCGGCGCCGGGAATGAAGCCGGCCGCCTTGCCGGAGATGATCACCAGGCCCTTGGGCGGCTCCAGGGCGATCCGCTCCAGCATGCCGTCGAGCTCGTCCAGCACCTCCCGGTTCAGGGCGTTGACGGCGCTTCCGGCGCGGTCGAGGCGGAGCAGCAGGATGCCGTCGGCCCGGGCCTCGGGTTTCCAGTGCTGCAGTCGAAGTCCGTCGAACATGGCGGCTCCATACGTAGGGGTAGGGAAGGAGTTCCGTATCATCCGGGCCGAGCCCCGGGGGGTCAACGGCGACGGAAGGCCGGACGGAACTTTCCCGGCACGCAGGTGTCACACGGAGCGGCCTGGATGGCCGCGGGAGCAGCGGCCCGGATGGGCGAGGAAGAACTGGACCTGGCACTGGTCAAACGTGTGCAAGCCGGCGACAACGCGGCCTTCGATCTCCTGGTGCGCAAGTACCAGCACCGGATCGGCGCCGTGGTGGGCCGCTTCGTGCCCGAACCGGCCGAATGCCAGGACGTGGTCCAGGACGCTTTCATCCGCGCCTACCGTGCCTTGCCCAACTTCCGCGGCGAGGCCCAGTTCTACACCTGGCTCTACCGGATCGCCGTGAACACCGCCAAGAACCACCTGGTCGCCCGCAAGCGCCGCCCGCCCGCCAGCGACGTGTCCGCCGAGGACGCCGAGCACCTGGACCTGGCCAGCCGCCTGCACGACCACGACACGCCCGAGCGGCAGTTGCTGCGCCAGGAAATCGAGCAGGCCGTCGCCGACACGGTGGCGCAGCTGCCCGAGGAACTGCGCCAGGCCATCACCCTGCGCGAGGTGGACGGCCTGAGCTACGAGGAGATCGCGCAACTGATGCAATGCCCGATCGGCACCGTCCGCTCGCGCATCTTCCGCGCCCGCGAGGCGATCGACGCCCGCCTGCGCCCCCTGCTGGACAACGAACGAGTGCGCCCATGAGCCGCGAGTACCTGCACGACGAGCTTCCCGTCGACCTGCGCGAGCAGCTGTGCGCCTGGATGGACGGCGAGCTGCCGGCCGACCAGGCCGCCTTCCTGCAGCGGCGCCTGGCCCACGATCCGGAGCTGCGCGCGCTTTGGGAACGCTGGCAGCTGGCCTCGGCCTGCCTGCGCAGGCAGCCGCTTCGCTTGATGCCGGCCGACATGGGCGAGTGCCTGGTGGTGCAGGTGCAGGAGGCCACCGCGCCCCGGCGCCGGCACTGGCCCTGGGCCGCCGGCCTGGCCGCCGCGGTGCTGCTGGCGGCGCTGCTGCCACGCATGACCGTGATGGAGACGCCGCCGGCCCTGCCGGAATCGCCGCGGATGGCGGCGGAGGCCACGCCGCTGGCGGCGCCGCCGCGGGGCCCGATGTCGCCGGTGAACGACGGCCCGCGCGCCACCGAAGACGTCTTGCAGCCCCGGCCCTGGCCGCGTTCGCCGCTGGCGCCGGGCGAGCGCGAGATGGAGGCCTACCTGGTCCGCCACAACGCCCTGGTCGGCGACCAGGGCCTGGGCGGCTTCATGCCCTACGTGGACGTGGTGGTGCACGAAACGGACGCGCAGGCGGAAACGACGGCGGACGACGCGGCGGAAACGGACACCGCCACGGAGGACGAGCGCCGGTGAAGCGCGCCCTGGTCCTGTTGCTGCTGCTGGCGCTGCCGCTGCAGGTACTGGCCGCGAACGCCTGGCTGACCAGGATCGGCCCGGCCCTGCGCGGCCTGGACTACCGCGGCACCCTGGTCGTGGTGGCCGACGGCCGCATGGAGACCCTGCGCGTCTTCCACCGCAACGACGAGGGCCGCGAACGCGAGCGCCTGGTCGCCCTGAGCGGCCCGCCGCGCGAGCTGGTGCGTGACGGCGAACGCGTGGTCTGCGTCGGCACCGGCGGCGGCGATGCCGCCTATCCACTGGACGGTGAAGGGCACTGGCGCGCTGCCATCGCCCTGGGCGAGGGCGTCGCCACCGAGGCCTACGACATCGCCCTCGGCGGTCAGGGCCGGGTGGCCGGTTATCCGGCGCAGATCCTCGAGGTGCGTGCCGGCGACCGCTGGCGTTACGGCTACCGGCTCTGGCTGGAGCAGGACAGCGGCCTGCCGCTGCGGGTGGACCTGCTGGATGCCGGGGGCAGGGCGGTCGAACGGGTCGCCTTCACCGAACTGGAGCTGGGCGTGCAGCCCAGCGACGAGGAGCTGAGCCCGAGCGCGGCGGTGACGCCGGTGCCGACCCGCCGGGCCTCGCCGCTGCCGCCGGAGAGCGTGGGCTGGCTGGTGCGCTCGCCACCGCCGGGCTTCGTCCTGCGCGCCGCCCGCAGCCAGGACGGCGGCGCGCACCTGCTCTACAGCGACGGGCTGGCCAGCGTCTCGGTCTACGTCGAACCGGCGCCGCCGGGCCTGCGCGGCAGCGATGCCCGGCGCCGCGGCGCGGTGCATTCGCGCACCTTCTGGGCCGACGGCTGGCGGGTGCTGGCCATCGGCAAGGTACCGGCCGGGACGGTGGACCGCTTCGCCCGCAACCTGAGCGCCCGCGACGATGGCTGAGCGTCGCGCGCGCCTGCTGGCGGTGGAATCGGGCCGGCTGCGCCTGCAACTGCTCGGTTCCACCTGCAGCGGCTGCGGCGGTTGCGGCGGCCGCTGCAACCTGTTCGCCGCCGACGAGCGCGGCGAGCTGAGCCTGCCGGCGCCGGCGGACTTCGCCCCCGCGCCCGGCCAGGAACTGGTGCTGAGCCTGGACGATGAGGGCCTGCGCCGGCTGGCCTGGCGCGGCTATGGTCTGGCACTGTCGGGCCTGCTGCTCGGCGCGGTGCTGGGGCGCGGCCTGGCCTGGCTGCTGGGCGCGCCGGCCGATCCGGCCACCGCCATCGGCCTGCTGGCGGGAACTTTCCTGGCGGTCCGCCTTTCCAAGCAGCGCTTGCCGGTGCCGGCACTGCGCGCCTCCGGCGCTCCGGCGCCCGCATCCACGGATTCACAAGGAGCCAGTCCCCGATGAAAGCGTATTCCCCCAGCTTCCTGATGCTGGTGCTGACCCTGCTGGCCGCGCCGCTCACCGGCCGCGCCGAACAGGCGGCGCCGCTGGTGAACCTGCCGGACTTCACCCGCCTGGTCGAACAGGCCGGGCCGGCCGTGGTCAACATCGAGGCCACGCTCGGCGAGCGCGGTGACCGCCAGGCGCGGGTGGAAGAGGAGGAACTGCCGGAAATCTTCCGCCGCTTCTTCGGCCAGCCCGGCTTCCCGCCGGCGCCGGGGCGGGGTCCGCGCGGCGTGTCCCAGGGCACCGGCTTCATCATCTCGGCCGATGGTTACGTGCTGACCAACCACCACGTCATCGATGGCGCCAGCGAGATCCTGGTGCGCATGGCCGACCGCAGCGAGCTCAAGGCCGAGCTGGTCGGCAGCGATCCGCTCTCCGACATCGCCCTGCTCAAGGTGCCCGCCAAGAACCTGCCGACCCTGGCCCTCGGCGATTCCCGCAGCCTCAAGCCCGGCCAGTGGGTGCTGGCGATCGGTTCGCCCTTCGGCTTCGACCATTCGGTCACCGCCGGCATCGTCAGCGGCGTCGGCCGCCGTTCGCTGGATCCGAGCCAGCAGTACGTGCCCTTCATCCAGACCGACGTCGCCATCAACCGCGGCAATTCCGGCGGTCCGCTGCTGAACACCAGCGGCGAGGTGGTCGGCATCAACTCGCAGATCTTCTCCAACTCCGGCGGCTACATGGGCGTGAGCTTCGCCATCCCGATCGAGGTGGCGATGAACGCGGTGCGGCAGCTGCGCGAGACCGGCAAGGTGGTGCGCGGCCAGCTGGGCGTGCGCATCCAGGACGTCGACCGCGAGCTGGCCGGCGAGCTGGGCCTGGACCGTCCGGTCGGCGCCTACGTGGTTTCGGTCGAGAACGACAGCGCCGCCGCCAAGGCCGGCATCCGGCCGGGCGACGTCATCCTGGCCTTCAACGGCCAGGACATCGCCCGCTCGGCCCAGCTGCCGCCCCTGGTCGGCGCCCTGGCGCCGGGCGCGCGCGCCAGCCTGGAGGTGCTGCGCGAGGGCAAGCGCCGCAACCTGGTGGCCGTGCTCGAGGCGCTGGAGCCGTCCGAACTCGTGGCCACGGCCGAGCCGACCCCGGCCCAGACCGCCCCGGACCTGCTGGGCCTGGTGGTCGAGGAGCTGGGCGCGGCCCGCCGCGCCGAGCTGGGCCTGGGGGCCGGCGAGGGCGTGCGGATCGCCCGGGTGACCGGCCTGGCGGCCCGGCAGGCCGGCCTGAACCCCGGGGACGTGATCCTGCAGGTCGGCCGGCAGAAGGTCGGCTCGGTGGCCGAGTTCCGGGAGGTGGCCAAGGCCTACGGGCCCGGCGACGAGGTCCGCCTGCTGGTCCGCAATGCCCGCAGCACCGGCTTCGTCAGCTTCATCCTGCGCTGAGCAGGGGCAGGGGCCCGGGGCGGGACGACCCGCCCCGGGAGACCCCGGGCCCGTGCGATAATGCCGCGTTTTCGCCCCCGCCCGGCGCCCGGTAAAGCATGCAGCACATCCGCAACTTCTCGATCATCGCCCACGTCGATCACGGCAAGTCCACGCTTGCCGATCGCATCATCCAGCTCTGCGGCGGCCTGTCCGAACGCGAGATGGAGGCGCAGGTGCTCGACAACAATCCGATCGAGCGCGAGCGCGGCATCACCATCAAGGCGCAGTCGGTCTCGCTGCCGTACAAGGCGCGCGACGGCAAGACCTACCAGCTCAACTTCATCGACACCCCCGGCCACGTCGACTTCAGCTACGAGGTCAGCCGCTCGCTGGCCGCCTGCGAGGGCGCGCTGCTGGTGGTGGACGCCGCCCAGGGCGTGGAGGCGCAGTCGGTGGCCAACTGCTACACCGCGGTGGAGCAGGGCCTGGAAGTGGTGCCGGTGCTCAACAAGATCGACCTGCCCACCGCCGACGTCGAGCGGGTCAAGAAGGAAATCGAGGCCGTCATCGGCCTGGACGCCTCCGATGCCGTCGCCATCAGCGCCAAGACCGGCCTGAACGTGCAGGAGGTGCTGGAGGCCATCGTCCAGCGCATCCCGCCGCCGAAGCCGCGCGACACCGACAAGCTGCAGGCGCTGATCATCGATTCCTGGTTCGACAACTACCTGGGCGTGGTCTCGCTGGTGCGGGTGATGCAGGGCGAGCTCAAGCCCGGCGACAAGATGCTGGTGATGTCCACCGGCCGCACCCACCAGGTCGACCAGGTCGGCGTGTTCACTCCCAAGCGCAAGGTGCTCGACCGCCTGGGCGCCGGCGAGGTGGGCTGGATTACCGCCTCGATCAAGGACGTGCACGGCGCCCCGGTCGGCGACACCCTGACCCTGGCCAACGACCCGGCCCCGCAACCGCTGCCCGGCTTCCAGGAGATGAAGCCGCGGGTGTTCGCCGGCCTGTTCCCGGTCGATGCCGAGGACTACCCGGCCCTGCGCGAGGCCCTGGAAAAGCTGCGCCTGAACGACGCCGCCCTGCGCTTCGAGCCGGAAAGCTCCGAGGCCATGGGCTTCGGCTTCCGCTGCGGCTTCCTCGGCATGCTGCACATGGAGATCGTCCAGGAGCGCCTGGAGCGCGAGTACGACCTGGACCTGGTCACCACCGCCCCGACCGTGGTCTACGAGGTGCTGCAGACCGACGGCAGCACCCTGATGCTGGACAACCCGGCCAAGCTGCCGCCGGTGAACAGGATCGAGGAGATCCGCGAGCCGATCATCCGCGCCAACATCCTCACCCCGCCGGATTACGTCGGCAACGTGATCAAGCTGTGCGAGGAGAAGCGCGGCAGCCAGGTCGGCATCCAGTACCTCGGCTCGCAGGTACAGGTCAGCTACGAGCTGCCGATGGCCGAGGTGGTGCTGGACTTCTTCGACAAGCTCAAGTCGGTCTCGCGCGGCTACGCCTCGCTGGACTACCACTTCGAGCGCTTCCAGGCCGGCCCCTTCGTCCGGGTGGACACCCTGATCAACGGCGATCGTGTCGACGCGCTCAGCCTGATCGTGCACCGCAGCCACGCCGACCGCCGCGGCCGCGACCTCTGCGAGCGGATGAAGGACCTGATCCCGCGGCAGATGTTCGACGTGGCCATCCAGGCGGCGATCGGCTCGCAGATCATCGCCCGCACCACGGTGAAGGCGCTGCGCAAGAACGTGCTGGCCAAGTGTTACGGTGGCGACGCCACCCGCAAGAAGAAGCTGCTGGAGAAGCAGAAGGAAGGCAAGAAGCGCATGAAGCAGGTGGGCCGGGTGGAAATTCCGCAGGAGGCCTTCCTCGCCGTGCTGCAGGTGGACAACAAGTAAGCGGCCTCCGCCGCGGGAGATGACCCAGCGTGAAGATCGACCTCGCCCTGATCCTGACCGCAGCCGCGGCCTTCACCGGCCTGGTCTGGCTGCTGGACCGCCTGTTCTTCGCCAGGCAGCGCCGGCTCATGCAGGCCGAGGGCGAGGAAGTGGTCGAGCCGACCGTGGTCGAGTACTCGCGCTCGCTGTTCCCGATCATCTTCGCGGTACTGATCCTGCGCAGCTTCATCGCCGAGCCGTTCCGCATCCCGTCCTCGTCGATGATGCCGACCCTGCTGGTGGGCGACTTCATCCTGGTGAACAAGTTCTCCTACGGCCTGCGCCTGCCGGTGCTCAACACCAAGATCCTGGACGTGGGCGAGCCGCAGCGCGGCGACGTGGTGGTGTTCCGCTACCCCGGCATGGGACCGGACGACGAGAACGCCGGCATGGACTACATCAAGCGGGTGGTGGGCCTGCCGGGCGACCGGGTCACCTTCCGGGACCAGACCCTGTTCATCAATGACCAGCCGGTGGCCAAGACCCCGGCCGGGGTCTATGTCGGCAGCGGCCGCGGCCGGGAGATGACCGGCGCCACGTTGTATCAGGTCGAGCTGCCCGGTGGCCGCAGCCACGCCAGCCTGGAGGCCGCCCGTTTCGGCGACCCCCGGGCCGAGGGCAGCTGGGTGGTCGAGCCGGGGCATTATTTCGTCATGGGCGACAACCGGGACCACAGCCTGGACAGCCGCTACTGGGGCCAGGTGCCGGAATCGGCCCTGGTCGGAAAGGCCTTCGTGATCTGGCTCAACTGCGAGGGCTGGTTCTGCACCGGAGCTTTTGACTACACCCGGATTGGCGATACCATCCGCTGAGCCGGAACTTCCTGGGGATAGGGGAACGGAAATGAAGCGCGAGCAGCATGGCATCACCCTGATGAGCTTCCTGATGGTCCTGGTCCTGGTCGGTTTCTTCGCACTGATCGGGATGAAGCTCTTTCCGATGTACAGCGAGTACTACAACCTCAAGGGCGTGATGAAGGACTTCGCCGCCCAGGCCAATGCCGCCAGCATGACGCCGGCGCAGATCGAGTCCGACCTGTTCCGCCGCTTCAACATCGCCTACGTCGAATCGGTCAAGCGCGAGAACATCAAGATCGTGCGCACCGGTCGCACCGCCCAGCTGAACATCGCCTACGAGGTCCGCACCCCGCTGATCGGCAACCTCGATGCGGTCGGCAAGTTCGACTACACCGTGGACCTTTCCGGCACGCCCGCGGAGTGATCGACAGGATCGGCCACCCGTTCCGGAACCCCGAACTGCTGCAGCAGGCCCTCCGGCACCGCAGCGCCGGGGCGCCGCACAATGAACGCCTGGAATTCCTCGGCGACGCCATGCTCAACCTGGTGGTCGCCGAGGCGCTTTATGCCCGTTGGCCCAAGGCCGACGAAGGCATCCTGACCCGGGCCCGCGCCGCCCTGGTGCGCGAATCCTCCCTGGCCGAGGTGGCCAGGCGGCTGGAGCTCGGCCCCCGGCTCGAGCTCGGTCCCGGCGAGATGAAGAGCGGTGGCGAGCGCCGCGATTCCATCCTGGCCGACGCCCTCGAGGCGGTGATCGCCGCCATCTACCTCGACGCCGGCTTCGAGGCCTGCCGGGCGGTGGTGCTGCCCTGGTTCGAGGAAGCGCTGGAGCGGCTGCCGGTCGGCAAGGTGGAGAAGGACCCCAAGACCCGCCTGCAGGAATGGCTGCAGGGGCGGCAGTTGCCGCGGCCCGAGTACGTCCTGCTGGAGACCCGCGGCGACGACCATGCCCGGATCTTCCTGGTCAGCTGCCGCACGGCGGAACCCCGCCTGGAGGAGCAGGCGGAAGGCAGCTCGCTGCGCGCCGCCGAGCAGGCGGCGGCGGAGCGGATACTGGCAATACTGGAGGCCCGGTGAGCGAATCGGCCAACCCCTACCGCACCGGCACCGTCGCCGTGCTCGGCCGCCCGAACGTGGGCAAGTCCACCCTGGTCAACGCCCTGGTCGGGGCCAAGGTCAGCATCGTTTCGCCCAAGCCGCAGACGACCCGGCACCGCCTGCTGGGCATCGCCACCTTTCCTGAGGGTCAGCTGCTGCTGGTCGACACCCCCGGCATCCACCGCGAGCAGAAGCGGGCCATGAACCGGATGATGAACCGCGCCGCCCGCGGCGCCGTCGAGGGCGTGGACGCCGCCGCCCTGGTGGTCGAGGCCGGCCGCTGGACCGAGGAGGACGGCTTGGCCTATTCGGCCCTGCGCCAGGCCGGCGTGCCGGTGGTGCTGGTGATCAACAAGGTGGACAAGCTGGCCGAGAAGGCGCAGCTGCTGCCCTTCATCGCCCAGATCACCCGCGAGCGCGAGTTCGCCTCCGTGCACCCGATCTCCGCCCTCAAGGGCAAGGGCCTGGAGGCGCTGGTGAAGGAGCTGGTGCGGCTGATGCCGGAATCCGGCCCGCTCTACGGCGAGGACGAGATCACCGACCGCAGCCAGCGGTTCCTCGCCGGCGAGCTGGTGCGCGAACAGCTGATGCTGCGCCTGGGCGAGGAACTGCCGTACTCGACCACGGTCGAGATCGAGCGCTTCGAGGAGGACGGCGAGCTGCTGCGCATCGCCGCCGTGATCTGGGTCGAGCGCGAAGGCCAGAAACCCATCGTCATCGGCAAGGGCGGCGAGCGCATGAAGGCCATCGCCACCGCCGCCCGCCAGGCCATGCAGTCGCTGTTCGGGCGCAAGGTCTTCCTGGAGACCTGGTGCCGCGTTCGCGAGGGCTGGTCCGACGACGAGGCGGCCCTGCGCCGGTTCGGCTACTCGGACTGATGCCGTGCGGGTGCTGGCCCAGCCCGCCTTCGTCCTGCACGCGCGGCCCTGGCGGGAAACCAGCCTGATCGTCGAACTGCTGACCCGCGACCACGGCCGCGTCGGCGTGGTCGCCCGCGGCGTGCAGGGGCCGAAGCGGCATCCGCTGCGGGCCGCCCTGCAACCGCTGCAGCACCTGCGCCTGGATTACCTGCCGCAGGGTGAGCTGGGCCGGCTGCTGCAGGCCGAGGCCGTGGATGCGGCGCCGGTGCTGCAGGGTGATCCGCTGCTGGCCGCCTTCTACGTCAACGAGCTGGTGCTGCGCCTGCTGCCGCGCCAGGACCCGGCGCCGGGCCTGTTCGAACGCTATGGCCGGCTGCGCCAGGAGCTGGCCGGTGACGGCTCCCTCGCCTGGACCCTGCGCCGCTTCGAACGTGATCTGCTGGACGAGCTCGGCTACGGCCTGCCCTGGGACGAGGACGAGGGCGGGCAGCGCCTGGATCCGGCTGCCCGCTACCACCTCGATCCCGAACGCGGCCCGGTGCGCGACCCGCGCCACCAGCCCGATTCCCCCAGCGGCGCCGCCCTGCTGGCCCTGGCCGAGGACCGGCAGCCGCCGCCGGCCCAGCTGGCGGAATTGCGGGTCGCGCTGCGCTCGGTGCTGCTGGCCCATCTGGGACCGACGCCGCTGAAGTCCTGGGGCCTGCTCTCGGACCTGGCCAAGCTGGGGCGGGAGTAGGCGACCGTAGCACCCGCGGATCGTCGAGGATTGTCGAGCGACGAGGCGAATCGCCCCGGTGATTCCAGAGACTCCAGGTCGAAGCAGGGCCAGATGTCCGACGCCGTGGACGGCTCGATGTTCACCGATCGACCCCATGAGCCCGTAGCCGCGTCATGCGGTTCCGGAACAAGGGGCGTTCAGTCGCGGATGAATCCGGCGCGGCCCGACCTATCAGATCCCATCCCCGGGCCGAAGCAGTTCCCGCGCCCGAAACTCGAAGGTCCGCCGGCACGCGCTGTCCCATGGCTCGTCGTGCAAGGCCCGCGCGGCCTGTCCCAGCGCGGCTGCGCCGACGAATCCGCAGCTGCCCTTGAGCCGGTGCAGGATGGCGCGGGCGGCGGCGGTGTCATCGGCCTCCAGGCAGGCACGCACCTGCCGCACCTGTTCGGGAAGTTCCTCGAGGAAGAGCCTGCGCAGCTGCCGCATGGCCTCGGCATTGCCGGCCAGGGCGGCAAGGGCGGCACGGTCGTCCCAGGCGGGCAGGGCGAGGCAATCGCGTACGGTGTCACGCAGCAGCCCGCCGCCCACCGGTTTGTTCAGCACCGTGCGGAAGCCGGCCGCACGCAGGGCATTGGCCAGACCAGGGCCCTCGTCGGCAGTCAGCGCCAGCGCCGGCGTGCCGTGGCCCTCATCGCGCAGGCGGGTCAGCAGTTCGCGGCCGTCGCCGTCAGGCAGGCCGATGTCGAACAGCCAGAGCGCATGCCGACCCGCACGGGCCATGTTCGCCGCCTCGGCGACGGTGCCGGCGCAGTCGACCGGCAGGTCCAGCGGCATCAGGGCCTGGCGCAGGAACTGACGGCTGACCGGATCATCCTCGAGCAGAAGCAAGCCTGCGTTCATCGGTGCGCGTGTGTCATGGCCCTTCCCGGCACTATGCTTGCGAGCATGCGCAGACCCGCCATCGTCGGCAAGACCCGGTCGCTGTGCCTCGTGGCGCTGCTGGCGGCGCTGTTGCCGGCCTTGCCGACGCAGGCGCGGGAGCTGCGCCTGCAGGTGGAGGCGGTGCGCAGCGAGGCCGCGCGCCTGTCCGGCGTGCAGGCGCGGTTGCGCTGGGCCGACGACGGCGAAGGCGGCGAGCTGGAGCTGCAGGCCGATCACCTGGACGCGCCGCTGCTGGCCTTCGAGGCCCGGCAGCTGGCCTGGCGCTGTCCGCTGGCGCGCGACGGGGAAGGCAGCTGGACCTGCGCCGGCCCGGTCAGCCTGGCCGGGCGAGAGCGCGCAGGCTTGCAGGTCGCGCTGTCGCCGGCAGCCCTGGACGCCGTGCTCGGCAGCGGCGCCACCCGCATCGGCGTGCATACCGTCGCCGGCGCGCCGGGGCAGGTGCGCGTGCAGCTGGAGAAATTGCCCGTGGCCTGGATGCAGGGATTCCTGTCCGGACTCTGGGCCGATGGCCGCTGGAGTTCCGGCCGCGTCGACGGCCGGCTCGACATCGGAATGGGCGAGGCAAGCACGGTGGCGGCGGAGCTGCGCCTGGACGACATCGGCCTGGACACGCCCGGCGGCATGCTGGCGGCGGCGGGCGTAGGCGGCGACCTGGCGCTGGACCTGCATCGGCAGGGTTCCGACACGCGCCTGCAGGCAAGGCTGAAGCTCCGCGGCGGCGAATTCCTCGCCGGCAGCCTCTACGTCCCGCTGCCGGCGCGTGGCGCCGAGGCCGAGCTGCAGGCCGAGCAGCGCGGCAACGGACCCTGGCGGCTGCCGAAGCTGCGCTGGTCGGACCCGGGTGTGCTGGAAGTGGGCGGGCAGGTGGCCCTGGATGGCGAGGCCGGCCTGGACGAGCTGCGACTGAGCCTGCGCATCGCCGACCTGGCGACGGCCCGCGACCGCTACCTCAGCGGTTTCCTGGCGCCGGCCGGTTTTCCCGACCTGGTGCTGGCCGGCGCGCTCGGCGCCGAGGTCTCCATCGAGGACGCCCGCCTGACCCGCCTGGACCTCGAGGTGGACATGCTCAACGCCGTGGATCCGCGCCAGCGCTTCGTCCTGTCCGGCCTGGACGGCAGCCTGCGCTGGCATGCCGGCGAGGAACCGCTGGCCAGCCGGCTGGCCTGGCGCAGCGCCGCGCTCTACGGCATCGGCCTGGGGCCGGCCGAGTTCGGGCTGAGCAGCCGCGAGCGCATCCTCGGCCTGGTCGAGGCAACCCGCGCCGACACCCTCGGCGGCCACATCACCCTGGAACACCTGCGCTGGCAGCCGCCCGAGGGCGGGCAGGGCACCCGTTTCCAGCTGGGCGTCCGCCTGGACGATCTCGACATGGGCAGCCTGTCGCAGCGCCTGGGCTGGCCGCCCTTCACCGGCAGCCTGGGCGGCAGCATTCCCTCGGCGCGCTACGCCGACGGCGTGCTGACCCTGGATGGCGGCCTGGCCATGCAGGTCTTCCAGGGTCGGCTGGAACTGTCGGACCTGGTGATGGAGCGACCTTTCGGCGTTGCGCCCACGCTCTCGGCCAATGTCGAGATCGAGGACGTGGACATGGAGCCGATGACCGCCGCCTTCGGCTTCGGCGCCATCACCGGCCGCCTGGACGGCTACATCCGCGACCTGCGCATGGTGGACTGGTCGCCGGTGGCCTTCGACGCCTACCTGCGCAGCGACGACGGCTGGAAGGGCAAGCGCCGGATCAGCCAGCGCGCCGTCGAGGACATTTCCAAGGTCGGCGGCACCGGCCTGATGGGCAGCCTGCAGGCCCAGGCCCTGCGCCTGTTCGACGACTTCGGCTATGCCCGCCTGGCCCTGGGCTGCCGGCTGCATGACAACGTCTGCCAGATGTCGGGCGTGGATTCAGCCGGCGATGGCTATACCATCGTCCAGGGCGCGGGGCTGCCGCGCATCCAGGTGGTGGGCTTCCGCCGCCGGGTGGATTGGCCAACCCTGGTGGCCCGCCTGAAGGCGGTCACCGAGGGGCAGGCCCCGGTCATCCAGTAAGGAGAGAACGATGCGCAAGGCCAGTTCGAAATTCCTGCAGGTGTTCCTGGTGGCGGCGGCCGTGCTGGCCCTGGGCGCCTGCGTCACCATCAACGTCTATTTCCCGGCGGCCGAGGCCCAGCAGGCGGCCGAGGAGTTCGTCGAGAAGGTCATCGGCGAGGACGATGCCGGTGTTTCCGGCGGACAGCCGCAGGCCCTGCTGATGCCGGCGGCCCGGCGCGGCTTCGACCCGCTGTCGCTGCTGATCCCGACGGCGCATGCGCAGTCGCAGGAGCAGCTGAACATCCGTACCCCGGCCATCCAGGCGATCCGCGACCGCATGGCGCAGCGCTTCCAGGGCACCCTGCAGCCGCACTTCGACAGCGGCGCCCTCGGCTTCGGCAAGGACGGCCTGGTGGTGGTGCGCGATGCCGGCCTGCTGCCGCTCAAGGACCGGGTGGCGGTGAATGCCGCCGTCGCCGACGACAACCGCGACCGCAAGGCCCTGTACCGCGAGATCGCCGTGGCCAACAACCACCCCGAGTGGGAGGCCCAGATCCGCGAGACCTTCGCCAGGCAGTGGGTGGCCAGCGCCCGCAAGGGCTGGTGGTACCAGGCGGCCGACGGCAGCTGGAAGCAGAAGTAAGACCCTCGCAGGGGGAGTCGCCGGCCGGGCCGCGGCCCGGCCGGTTTCCCGCTGACGGGGCGGGGGTATGCGACAATCCGCGGCCCGTTTCTCCAGGCCGTACCGTGTCCCGTTCCCGCAGCAAGCTTCACCAGATCCTCGAACTCGATATCCATGACCTGAGCCATGACGGCCGCGGCGTCAGCCGCAATGCCGAGGGCAAGACGGTGTTCGTCGAGGGCGGGCTGCCGGGCGAGCGGGTCCGGGCCGAGCGCACCGGCCGAAACCGCCATTTCGACGAGGCCCGCACCCTGGAGGTGCTGCAGGCCTCGCCGGACCGGATCGAGCCGCGCTGCCCGCACTTTCGCGACTGCGCCGGCTGCGTGCTGCAGCACCTGCGCGAGGAGAAGCAGATCGAGGCCAAGCAGCGCACGCTGCTGGACAACCTGCGCCGCATCGGCCACGTCGAGCCCGAGCGGGTGCTGCCGCCGCTCACCGATGCCGCCTGGAACTACCGGCGCAAGGGCCGCTTCTCGGTGCGCTACGTCGAGAAGAAGGGCAGGACCGTGGTCGGCTTCCGCGAGGCCAACCCGCGCTTCGTCGCCGATCTGACGCAATGCCATACCGTGCTGCCGGAGATCTCCGCGGCCATTCCCGGGCTGGCGGCGCTGGTGGACGGCATGGACGGCCGCCGCATCATTCCGCAGGTCGAGTTCATCGCCGGCGACGAGGGCGTGGCCTTCGTGTTCCGGCACCTGGAGCCGCTGTCCGACGCCGACCTGGAGAAGCTGCGCGATTACGCCCGCCGCAGCGGCCACGCCGTGTTCCTGCAGCCGGGCGGCGTCGATTCGGTGCAGCCGCTGTGGCCGGAGCAGTTCCCGCTGTCCTTCGCACTGCCGGAGTGGGACGTGCGCCTGGCCTTCCGGCCGCTGGACTTCATCCAGGTCAATGCCGGCCTCAACCACCGGATGATCCGCCTGGCCCTGGAGCTGCTGGACCCGCAGCCGCAGGACCGCGTGCTGGACCTGTTCTGCGGCCTGGGCAACTTCACCCTGCCGCTGGCGCGCAGGGCCGGCAGCGTGGTCGGCGTCGAGGGCGAGGCCGGGCTGGTGCAGCGGGCGCGCGGGAACGCCGCCGCCAATGGCGTGGCCAATGCCCAGTTCCACGCCGCCGACCTGGCCAAGGACCTGGCCGGCGAGCCCTGGATGCGCGCCGGCTTCGACAAGCTGCTGCTGGACCCGCCGCGCGCCGGCGCCGCCGAGGTGCTGGCGCAGCTGCCGCTCAAGGGCATCGACCGCATCGTCTACGTGTCCTGCCATCCGGGCTCGCTCGCCCGTGACGCCGGCTTCCTGGTGCGCGAGCGCGGCTATCGCCTGGTCGCCGCCGGCGCCATGGACATGTTCCCGCAGACGGCGCATGTCGAATCCATCGCCCTGTTCGAACGCTGAGCCCGCCCATGGCCATCGAGATCGAAAGGAAGTTCCGGGTCGTCAGCGAGGACTGGCGGCAGGCTGCCTCGCGCTCCCAGCGCATGGCCCAGGGTTACCTCAATGACATGGCCAGCCTGCGCGAGGGCCGGCAGCAGGCCTCGGTGCGGGTGCGCATCGCCGGCGACCGCGCCTGGCTCAACCTCAAGTCGCGTGAGCTCGGCAGCACCCGCCAGGAGTTCGACTACGAGATCCCGGTCGCCGATGCCGAGGCGCTGCTGAAGCTGTGCACGGGCGGCCTGGTGGAGAAGGTGCGGCACTACGTCGAGTACGGCGGCCATGTCTTCGAGGTGGACGAGTTCCTCGGCGAGAATGCCGGCCTGGTGGTGGCCGAACTGGAGCTGGAGTCGGCCGACGCCGCCTTCGAACGACCCGACTGGCTGGGCACCGAAGTGACCGACCAGTCGCGCTACTACAACCTGGCGCTCGCCGAGCGCCCCTACGCGCGCTGGAGCGCGCAGGAGCAAGCCTGATGCTGGTGATCGGAATCGCGGGCCACAGCCTGTCCGCGGACGAGCGGGAATGGCTGCAGCACCCGGCGGTGGCCGGCGTGATCCTGTTCTCGCGCAACTTCGCCTCGCGCGAGCAGGTGGCCGAACTGACCGCCGCCATCCGCGAGGCGGCGCCGCGGCCGATGCTGGTCTGTGTCGACCAGGAAGGCGGCCGCGTGCAGCGCTTCCGTGAGGGCTACCACCCGTTGCCGGCGCTGGAAGGCTTCGGCGCCATGTACGCCCGTGACCGGGCCGGCGCCCTGGCCCTGGCCCGTGAGCACGCCTGGCTGATGGCCAGCGAGATCCGTGCCACCGGCCTGGACCTGAGCTTCGCCCCGGTGGTGGACCTGGGCCGCGGCAACCGTGCCATCGGCGACCGCGCCTTCCACGCCGAGCCGGCGGTGGTGGCCGAGTTCACCCGCGCCTACGTGGCCGGCATGCACGAGGCCGGCATGGCCGCCACGCTCAAGCACTTCCCCGGCCATGGTTCGGTGCTGGAGGACACGCACTTCGACGAGGCCGTGGACCCGCGCCCGCTGCCGGTGCTGGAAGCCGAGGACCTGCTGCCCTTCCGCGCCGGCATCGCCGCCGGCGCCGACGCCGTGATGATGGCGCACGTGCGCTATCCCGAGGTCGCGCCGGAACCGGCCGGCTACTCGCCGCGCTGGATCAACGAGATCCTGCGCGCGCAGATGGGCTTCCGCGGCGTGGTCTTCTCCGACGACATCGGCATGGCCGCCGCCGAATCCGCCGGCGGCGTGCGCGCCCGCATCCTGGCCCACCTGCAGGCCGGCTGCGACGTCGTGCTGGTCTGCCCGCCGGCGCTGGTGCCGGCCTCGCTGGAGGCCATGGAAGAAGCGCCGCCGACCAATGCCGCCGCGCTGACCGCGCTGCTGGGTCGCGGTGGCGCCGGCTGGGACAGCCTGCTGGCGCAGCCGCGTTACGATCAGGCCCGGGCTCGCCTGGCCGGGCCGGAAGGAGTTGCCTGATGAGCCTGGACCTGGCCACCGCCCTGCAACGCTCGACGGTGCTGTACGACCGCGAGCGCCTCGACCGCGAGATCCGCCGCCTGGCCGCCGAGCTGGACGCGCACTATGCCGGCGGCGGGCAGCGCCCGCTGCTGCTGACGGTGATGCACGGCGGCCTGCCGTTCGCCGGCCAGCTGGCCCTGGCCATGCGCACCGACCTCGAGTTCGACTACGTGCACGCCACCCGCTACCGCGGCCAGACCACCGGCGCCGAGCTGGTCTGGCTGCACCGTCCGGCCACGCCGCTGCGCGGGCGCCGGGTGCTGCTGGCCGACGACATCCTCGACGAGGGCAATACCCTGCGCGAGGTGCGGCAGTGGTGCCTGGACGAGGGCGCCAGCGAGGTGCGGGTGGCGGTGCTGGCGGTGAAGGAACACGACCGCCGCGTGCCCGGCATCGCCGCCGACCACGTCGGCGTGACCGTGCCGGACCGCTACGTCTACGGCTACGGCATGGACGTCTACGGCCAGGGTCGCAACCTGCCGGCCATCTACGCGATGGAGGACTGAGATGTCGGCCCTGGACCTGGCGGTGATCGGTGGCACCGGCGTCTATCGCCTGGCCAGCCTGGAAGGCGCCGAGGCGGTCAGCGGCGACACGCCCTGGGGCAAACCCTCGGGTCCGGTGCGGGTGGGCACGGTGGCCGGCAAGCGGGTCGGCTTCCTGGCCCGGCACGGCGAGGGCCATTCGCTGCCGCCGCACCGGGTGAACTACCGCGCCAACCTCTGGCAGCTGAAGTCGCTGGGTGCCCGCCGTGTGCTGGCCATCAACACGGTCGGCGGCATCAGCGAAGGCTTCGGCCCGCGCGTGCTGGCCTGCCCGGACCAGCTGATCGATTACACCTGGGGCCGGCCGAGCAGCTTCTGGGACGGCGAGGGCGGCGAAGTGCTGCACGTGGATTTCGGCGATCCCTACAGCCCCGGTTTCCGCGCCGAAGTGCTGGCCGCCGCCGCCCGAGCCGGCGTCGCGGTGGTGGACGGCGGCTGTTACGGCGCCACCCAGGGCCCGCGCCTGGAGACGAAGGCCGAGATCGCCCGGCTGCGCCGGGATGGCTGCGATCTGGTCGGCATGACCGGCATGCCCGAGGCCGGCCTGGCCCGCGAGGCGGGGCTGGAATACGCCTGCCTGGCCGTGGTGGCCAACTGGGCGGCCGGCTGCGGCGACGACCGCGAGATCACCCTGGCCGAGGTGCTGGCCAACGTCGAGGCGGCCTCGGCCGGCCTGCCGGCCGTCGTGGAAGCGCTGCTGGGGTGATTGTCAAGCGTTTGGCCCTTGTTCATACTCGGGCCGTGCACGCGGCCCGGTGAACCGGAACACGGCGCACGCTCGCTACCTACCGCATTGAGGTCACGTTTTATGAGTTTCGGCACCGTGAAGTGGTTCAACGACGCCAAGGGCTTCGGTTTCATCGCTCCCGAGGACGGCAGCGCGGACGTGTTCGTGCATTACTCGGCCATCAACGCCAAGGGCTTCCGCACGCTCCAGGAAGGCCAGCGTGTCAGCTTCGACGTGGTCCAGGGCCCGAAGGGCTCGCAGGCCGCCAACGTCGTTCCGGCCTGATTTCCGGCCGGATCGTCGCCCGAACGCATGACAGGAAGCCCCGCCCAGCGCGGGGCTTCTTGTTTGCGCCGGCGTTGCCCGCCGGGGCTCAGTGCTGCCCGAACTGCAGCCGCGCCAGCTCGGCGTAGAGGCCGCCCTTGGCGATCAGCTCGGCGTGGCTGCCCTGGTCGACGACGCGGCCGCGGTCCATCACCACGATCCGGTCGGCCTTGAGCACGGTGGCCAGGCGGTGGGCGATGACCAGGGTGGTGCGGCCCTGCATCAGCCGCTCCAGGGCTTGCTGCACGGCCCGCTCGCTCTGCGCGTCCAGGGCGCTGGTGGCCTCGTCCAGCAGCAGGATGGGCGCGTCCTTGAGCAGGGCGCGGGCGATCACCAGGCGCTGCTGCTGGCCGCCGGAGAGGCGGGCGCCGCGTTCGCCCAGCTCGCTGTCGTAGCCGCCGGGCAGGGCGCTGATGAACTCGTGCGCCTCGGCGGCGCGGGCCGCCGCCTCGATGGCGGCCTGGTCGGCGTCGAGCCGGCCGTAGCCGATGTTGTCACGGGCGCTGGCGGCGAAGATCACCGGATCCTGCGGCACCAGGGCAATGTTCCGCCGCAGTTGCACCGGATCCAGCTGGCGCAGGTCCAGGCCGTCCACCCGCACGGTGCCGTCCTGCGGGTCGTGGAAGCGCAGCAGCAGCTGGAAGACCGTGCTCTTGCCGGCGCCCGAGGGCCCGACCAGGGCCACCGTCTCGCCCGGCCGCACCTCCAGGGAGAAATCCTCCAGCGCCGGCGCGTCCGGACGGCTGGGGTAGTGGAAGCGCACCTGCTCGAAGACGACATGGCCGCGCACCGGCTCCGGCAGGGCCGCCGGTTGCGCCGGCACCGGCAGGCCCGAGCGTTCCTTCAGCAGCTCCTCGATGCGGGCCATGCCGCCGGCGGCGCGCTGCACTTCGGCCCAGACCTCGGCCAGGGCACCGACCGAGCCGGCGCCGATCAGCGCGTACAGCACGAACTGGCCCAGGGTGCCCGGGCTCATGCGGCCGCCGACCACGTCCTGGGCGCCGATCCACAGCACCGCCGTGATCGAGCCGAACACCAGCACGATGACCACGGCGGTCAGCGCCGCCTGCAGGCGGATGCGCCGGCGCGCCGCCCGCAGTGCCACCGCCACCGCCTCGCCGAAGCGGCCGGCCTCGTAGGCCTCGCGGGCGTAGCTCTGCACGGTGTGCATGGCGCCCAGGGTCTCGCCGGCGCGGGCATTGGCATCGGCGACGCGGTCCTGGGCGGCCTTGGCCACCGCGCGCACGCGCCGGCCCGAAAGCACCAGCGGCGCCACCACCAGCGGGATGCCCAGCAGGGCCAGCAGGGCCAGGCGCGGGCTGGTCACCGCCAGCATCACCGCGCTGCCCAGCACGGTGACGAGGCTGCGCAGGGCCACCGACATGCTCGAGCCGACCACGCTGCGCAGCAGCTCGGTATCGGCCGACAGGCGCGAGAGCAGTTCGCTGGAGCGGCTGCGTTCGAAGAAGCCCATGTCCAGCGACAGCAGGTGCGAGTACAGCGCCCGCCGCAGGTCGGCGACCATGCGCTCGCCCAGCAGGGTGACGAAATAGAAGCGCGCCGCCGTCGCCAGCGCCAGCAGCACCGCCACCGCGAACAGCAGGGCGAACCAGCGGTCCACCGAGCCTTCCGAGGAAAAGCCCTGGTCGATCATGTGCCGCACCGCCACCGGCAGCAGCAGCGTCGCGGTGGAGGACAGGGCCAGCGCCGCCAGCCACAGCGCCACCAGCCCGCGGTGCGGGCGCAGGAAGGGCAGCAGCCCGCGAAGGGAGTTCACGGGCACGCGGGCGCGTTCGGAATCGGTCATGGCGTCCTGTCGGTGCGGTGCAGCCGGGCGCTGCCGCGGCTCAGGTCGCGCAGTTTAGCCGCCAGCTCGTCCAGGCGGGCCGCCGGCAGCCGCAGCCGCAGGCGCAGGCCGTGCTCGTCGAAGCCTTCTTCCAGCTTGCCGGCCTCGACCTGGGCCAGCAGGGCGTGCACGGCGCCGGCATGGGCGAAATCGCAGGCCAGCTCGGCCTCGGCCCAGTCCACCAGCTCGCGCCGCGGCGCCGTGCGCAGGCATTCGGCGGCGGCGCCACCATAGGCGCGCACCAGGCCGCCCACGCCCAGCTTCACGCCGCCGAACCAGCGCGTCACCACCACCATCACCTGGTCCAGGCCCTGGCCGTCGATGGCAGCCAGGATCGGCCGGCCGGCGCTGCCGCCGGGTTCGCCGTCGTCGGAAAAGCGGTATTGCTGGCCGATCCGGTAGGCCCAGCAGTTGTGCGTGGCCTGCGGGTCGGCCACCTCGTCCAGGAAGGCCAGCGCCTGCTCCGGCGTGTTCACCGGGCAGGCGTGGACGAGGAAGCGGCTCTTGCGGACTTCGAGCAGGTGTTCGGCCCGGCCCGCCAGGGTCTGGGCGGCGCTCACTTCAGCAGGTCCGCCAGGTCCGCTGGCAGCGGCAGGTCGGGGTGCTCGCGCCGCAGCAGCGCCAGGCTGGCGCGGGCGCCGGCGTCGTCGCCGATGTCCCGGCGCATGCGGATGCGTTCGATCCAGTCTTCCGGCGCGAGCAGGCGATCGTCGCCCACCGGCGGCAGGGCCGGCGGCGGCGCGGCGGGCGCCACCATCGGCGGCGGTGGCGGCGCCGGCACCGGTTCAACGATGTCGACGGGCGAGGGCTCGTCGAAGATCAGGGGAGCCGAATCCGCACCGGTGTCGCGGCGTTCGAATCCCTGAGCCCGGCTTTCGCCAGCCGCTTCGGTGGGCTGCAGCTCCGGCGGAGCTTCCGGCGGCGCGCTCGCGGTGGGCGGGGCGGCGTCCGCCTCCGCGGCCTGACGGGCCTGCGCACGGCGGGCGGCTTCCGCTTCCGCCATCGACCGCGCCCGCTCGGTGGCACGGGCCTCCGCTTCCGCTGCCGCCTGGGCGGCGGCGCGCTCGGCGGCTTGGCGGGCCTCGGCCTCGATGCCGCTGGCGCGCGGCGCTTCCGGTGCCGGCGGCGGCGGGGGTGGCGGCGCCACGCGGTAGGCGGCCGGTGCTGGCAGCTCCTGCGTCTCCAGCGTCGTGTCCGCTGCCGCGTCCTGCGCGGATGGGGCTTCGGCCTTGGCGGCGGCGGCCGGCTCCGCCGGCGCCTCGGCGGTGAGCTCGCGTGGCGCCGGCGTCATTTCCGGGCGCAGTTGCGAACCGACGAAGACGGCGAGCACCGCCGCCGCAGCCGTGCCCAGGGCCCAGGCCGGCAGGCGCCGGCGCGGCTGCTTCGGCTGGACCGCGCCGCCCTGGCCGGCCACCGCGTCGGTGGCCGCCCGCAGGATGGCCGCGTCCACCCGTGCCGAAGGCTCGCCTCCGGGCAGGGCACGCAGCACCCTGGCCAGCTCGGCTTCCTCGCTGGTCAGGGGCTGCTCGCGCGGGTCCTGCGGGGTGTTCACAGTGGTCCTTATTCCTCGTGGATGGCGGCGACACCGGGCTGGCGGGCTTCGCTCAGGCTACGCGCCATGCCGACCAGCTGCAGGAATTCTCCCCGATAACCCCAGGGATCGTCGCCGCGGGCGCCGCGCGCCAGGGCCTCGACCCGGGCCCAGTCGAAATCGCCGGTGGTGCCGCCACCACGCAGCAGGTCGGCGAAGGCGATCACCGCCGCGGCGAAGCGCAGGTCCTCGCTGGCCGCGCTGCGGATCTGCGTGCGGTTGATCGGCTGCTCGACCAGCACGCTGTTCTCCTCGCCCGGGCGCTTGTAGCGCAGCTTGAGGAAGGCCAGCTCGTCGGCATGCGGCGTGGCGGCCGGCCCGCTGCCGTAGCGCAGCGGGTCGGAGGAGTCACAGCCCATGCCGTGCAGGCAGAGCTCGTAGACGGCGGTGACGTCGTGGCCGGCGCCGATCTCGCCGGCGTCCACCTTGTCGTTGTTGAAATCCTCGCGGGCCAGGGTGCGGTTCTCGTAGCCGACCAGGCGGTACTCGGCGACCGTGGCCGGGTTGAACTCGACCTGGATCTTCACGTCGCTGGCGATGGTCAGCAGGGTCGAGCCCATTTCCTCGACCAGTACCTTGCGCGCCTCCATCAGATTGTCGATGTAGGCGTAGTTGCCATTGCCGACATCGGCCAGCCTCTCGGCCAGGGCGTCGTTGTAGTTGCCGCCGCCGAAGCCCAGCACGCTGAAGGCGACGCCGGACTTGCGGCCGGCCTCGATGCGGGTTTCCAGCGCGCGCGGGTCGTAGATGCCGACGTTGAAGTCGCCGTCGCTGGCCAGCAGGATGCGGTTGACGCCGTTCTCGATGAAGGCCTGCTTCGCCACCGCGTAGGCCAGCTCGATGCCTTCGCCGCCATTGGTCGAGCCGCCGGCTTCCAGGCGGTTGAGCGCGTCCAGAATCTCGCCGTGGCGGTCGCCCGGGGTCGGCGGCAGCACCAGGCCGGCGCTGCCGGCGTAGGCGACGATGGAGACGCGGTCCTGCGGCCGCAGCCGCGACACCAGCTGGCTGAAGGCCTGCTTGAGCAGGGGCAGCTTGTCCTCCGAGTACATCGAGCCGGAGGTGTCGATCAGGAAGACCAGGTTGGCGGCCGGGATCTCCGTCGCCGGCACGCTGTAGCCCTTCAGGCCGATGTGCATCAGGGTGCGGCGCTCGTCCCAGGGCGCCGGCGCCAGTTCGACGCGGGTGGCGAAGGGCTGCTGCCGGCTGGCCGGGGCCGGGTAGGCGTAGTCGAAGTAGTTGAGCATCTCCTCGACCCGCACCGCGTCCTTGGGCGGCAGGCGGCCACCGTTGAGCATGCGGCGGACATTGCTGTAGCTGCCGGTGTCCACGTCGATGGAGAAGGTGGACACCGGGTTGTCGGCCGTGCGGACGATGCCGTTGTCCTCGAAGGCCGCGTAGTTCTCGGTGTTGACCTCGGGCATCCGCTGGTAGATGCCCATCACCGGCGACGGCGGGGGCGGTGCCGCCGGCGGCGCGTATGCGAAGGCGGCGGTTTCGGAGGCCGCCACGGCCTCGTGCCGCTCGCGGGCAGCGGCATCGGCGCGGCGCCGGTGCTCGGCCTTGGCCGCGGCGACGGCCTGGTCCCGGGCGTCGGGTTCGACGGGGGCCCCGGCGCGGGTTTCGGATTGCCGGGCGCAGCCGCTTCCCAGGGCGAAGGCGACGGCGGTGGCGAGCAGGGTCAGGTGGATGCGGGACATGGCGGATCTCCTGTCAGGGTAGGCGCCCATGTCAACGACCAGCGGCGCGGAACGGGGTTGAACTCGGCCGAAGCTCATGCCCGCAGCCTCGCCCGCAGCTTGTCCATGGCGTAGCGGAGGCGGGATTTCACCGTCTCCCGGCCGACGCCGGTGATGTCGCCGATCTCCTCCAGGCTCAGTTCCTGCTCGAGCCGCAGCAGCAGCACCTCGCGCTGCTCCGGCGGCAGTTCCTCCAGGGCCAGCTGCAGGCGCCGGCGTTCCTCGAAGGCCGACAGCTGCCGTTCCGGGCCGTCCGGGTCGGGGATGGCCTCGACGATGGCCTTGGCCTCCTCGGGGGCCTCGGGCCGGTACTGCCGGGCCCGCCAGTGGTCGGCCAGGCGGTTGTGCGCGACCTGGTAGAGCCAGGTGGCGAAGCGGGCCTCGGGCCGCCAGCGCTCACGGGCGGCGATCACCCGCTGCCAGACGTCCTGGAACAGTTCCTCGGCCAGGGAGGGGTCGCGCAGCTGCCGCAGCAGGTGCCGGAACAGGCCATTGCGGTGCCGGGCATACAGGGCCTGGAAGGCGGAGACGTCGCCGGCCCCGTAGGCCAGCATCAGCTCCTCGTCGGTCGTCTCCGGCTGCATGCGGGCAGCCTAAGGCCAAGCGCCGCCGCCGTGAAGGCCGGTACAGGAATCCTGTTGTAGATTTCCGCCATGTCCGCGCCCGACCCGTTCGCCCAGGCCGTCCCGGACCCGGCGGCGGGAGGAGGGTGGCTGCGTCCCGGACGGCCCCTGCTGGCAGGCGCGCTGGTGCTGGCGATCGGCATCCTCTTCAGCATCGAATCGGCCAGCCAGGAACGGCGCCGGGAACTGTCCGAGCGACGCTCCGACGTGCAGAAGGAGCTGTCGGACTTCCGTGCCCGCCTGGAAACCGACGTCTACGCCTCCACCGCCCTGGTGCGCGGCCTGGCCGTGCAGCTGATGCTGGCCGAGGGCATCTCCGACCAGGACTTCGACGCCATCGCCGCCGAGCTGCTGCGCCAGCAGCCGCAGATCCGCAACCTCAGCCTGGCGCCGGGTTTCGTCATCAGCCGCATCCATCCGCTGGAAGGCAACGAGACGGCGATCGGCCTGGACCTGCTGCAGGACCCGGTGCAGAGCGCGGCGATGCGCCGGGCGATCAGCCAGGACGGCGCGGTGCTGGCCGGCCCCTTCGAGCTGGTGCAGGGCGGCCGCGGCCTGGCGGTGCGCATCCCGCTGTGGCTGGATCGCGACGGCGTGCCGCGGCTCTGGGGCGCGGTCAGCATGCTGCTCGACTATGAGGAGATGTTGCAGCGGGCCGGCATCCGCCGCCTGGAGGATGATCTCGACATCGCCATCGTCGGCCGCGATGCCGCCGGCCCGGGCGGCGAGCTGTTCCGCGGCCGGCGCCACGAGACCGGCGCCGGCGCGGTGCGCATGCCGGTCTTCCTTCCCGGCGGCAGCTGGCTGATTTCGGCGGTGCCGCGCGAGGGCTGGCTGCCGCACCGTTCCTGGCTGAGCCCGGGCCTGGTCTTCCGGCTGCTGGCCTCGGTGCTGGCGGCGCTGGCCACCACCCGCATCCTGTACGACCGCCAGCGCATCCGCCGCCTGGCCGAGCGCGATGCACTCACCGACCTGCCGAACCGGCGCTACGCACTGCGCCGGCTGGCGCGGCTGATCCAACGCGGCCGCCGCAACGGCGGGCGCTTCGCGCTGTTCTCCTTCGACCTGGACGGTTTCAAGCCGGTCAACGACACCCATGGCCATGCTGCCGGTGACCGCCTGCTGGCGGAGATCGCCCAGCGCCTGGGCGACGCGGTGCGCCCCGGCGACCTGGTGGCGCGCATGGGCGGCGACGAGTTCATCGTGCTGGTGCCCATGGAAACCGGCATCGACGAGCAGTGGCTGCGCGCGGTCGCCCGCCGCCTGCAGGGCGCGGTGAGCCGGCCGGTGGCGGTGGAGGACGAGTGGGTGGTAGTGGGCACCAGCATCGGCATCGCCCGTTTCCCCGAGGACGGCGACGACGCCGAGGTCCTGCTGCGCAAGGCCGACGAAGCCATGTACCGCGCCAAGTCCGGCCACTCCGAAGGCATCGAATTCGCTACCCCCATCTTTCCGGCGGGTGCGGGCGGGAAGGCGGGGTTAATCCGCTTCTGAATCCTTCCCTTCCACCCGCAGCCGGAGCGTCCCGCGGGCGAGGCGGGCGGTGAGGCGGGCGTGGGTGTCGGTGCGGGCGGCGTCGGTGAGGACGCGGCCGTGTTCGTCCTGGAGGATGGCGTAGCCGCGCTTGAGCGTGGCCAGCGGGCTGACGCCGGCGAGGGCGCGGCCCAGGCCTTCCAGGCGCAGGCGGCGTGGCGGCAGCAGGCGGGCCGGCAGGGCGTCGAGGCGGCCGCCGGCGCGCAGCAGGCGTTGCCGCAGCAGCTCGAGCCGGCGTTGCGGATGGCCCTGGTCGAGACGGCGCAGCAGCCGGGCCAGGCGTTCCTGGCGGGGCTGCAGCGCCAGCCGCGCGCCCGCGGCCAGGCGGTGGCGCAGGTCTTCCAGGCGGTGCCGGCCACGTTCCAGGCGCAGCTGCGGCCGCGCCGCGCGCAGGCGCAGCCAGGCCTGGTCGCCGCGCTGGGCGGCGTTGGCCAGTTGCCGGCGCAGGCGTTCGTGCAGGCTGTCGCGGGCCTGGCGCAGGCGCCGCGACAGTGCGCCCGCCTCGGGCACCAGCAGTTCGGCCGCGGCCGAGGGGGTGGGCGCGCGCAGGTCGGCGGCGAAGTCGGTCAGGCTGACATCGACTTCATGGCCGACGGCGCTGACCACCGGCACCGGGCAGGCGACGATGGCGCGGGCCAGGGCTTCGTCGTTGAAGGCCCAGAGATCCTCCAGCGAACCGCCACCACGGGTCAGCAGCAGGACGTCGTAGCGGCCACTGCGCCCGGCCTTCTCGAGCATGGCGCGGATCTCGGCGGCGGCGCCTTCGCCCTGGACCGGTACCGGCAGCACGTCCACCTCCAGCAAGGGGAAGCGTCGGCCCAGCACCGTCATCACGTCGTGCACGGCGGCGCCGCGCGGCGAGGTCAGCACGCCCAGGCGGCGCGGCATGGCCGGCAGCGGCCGCTTGCGCGCCTGGTCGAACAGGCCCTCGGCGGCGAGCCTGGCCTTCAGTTCCTCGAAGGCGCGGCGCAGGGCGCCTTCGCCGGCTTCCTCCAGGTGGTCCAGCACCAGCTGGTAGTCGCCGCGGGCCTCGTACAGGGTCAGGCGGCCGCGGGCCAGCACCTGCATGCCATCGCGCGGCTGGAATCTCAGCCGGATCGCGTTGGAGCGGAACAGGGCGCAGCGCACCTGGGCGCGCTCGTCCTTCAGGGTGAAGTAGCAGTGGCCCGAGGCCGGACGGGAGAAATTGCTGATCTCGCCTTCCACCCAGACCTGCGGGAAGCTGCCCTCGAGCAGGTCGCGGGCGAGGGCGTTGAGCTGGGACGGTCGCAGGACCTGGCGTTCGCGGGCGAGGCTGGACATCGGCTGGGGCCTTCGGGGCCGGACAGCATACCCCCATCGCCGGCCGGGGCTGGGGCGCCAGCCCGGCCGGGCTTACACTGTGCAGGCCAGAAGGAGCCGTGATGAGCGAGAGCTACCGCCGCCTCAGCCAGGATCTGCCGCCGCCGGTGGGCGGCGCGCCGCGCTTCGCCGCCGATCCGCGCAAGGTCAAGGCCTGGGTGGCCGCCCTGCCGCGCGCCAACCCCGAGGCCACCGAGCAGGAACTGGCGCGGGCGATCGAGGGCCTGGCCGGCCAGCGGTTGGACGGCGGCACCCGCTTCGCCGCGCTGGAGGAGCTGCGCGGCGCCGTGCTCGAGGTGGTGACCCTGCTGGAACGGCAGTTCGCCGCCAGCCCGCTGCCGCTGCCGCCGGACAAGGCCCGCGCCGCCGCCGCCGCCGAAGCCTTCCACCTCGGCATGGGCCATGGCTATCGCCTGGCCGTGGCCGAGCTGTGCGCGCCCGAGGGCAAGATTCCCTTCCTCAAGGGCGGCAACGTGCAGACCGCGCTGCATCGCGCCGCTTGGCATTACAGCCGTGCCCTGGCCCTGGCCTGGCGCGTCTACCGGCCGGCCACGCCCGGCGCCTGGCAGGGCCTGCACCGCCTGCACCGCTTCGCCAGCGCGCTCAGGCTCGAGCGCAAGACGGTGGAGGACAAGGCCGGCGGCGGCGCGCCGGACCTGCTGACCCTCTACGTGCAGACGCTGCTGATGGCGGCGCTGAATCCCTATGCCTTCGCCCAGGCCGAGCAGGACACCCTCTGGCCCATCGCCCGCGGTTACGCCGGCCGCTGCGGCCTGGTCGGGCAGCCGCCCGGCGACCTGGCGCCGGTGGTGCCGGACGATGCCGACCGCGGCCCCGGCGGCAACAGCGACGAGCCGCATTCGTACTGGCTGGACCTGCGTGCCTTCGCCGACGACGTCGACCGCGCCCTGGCGCGGGTGCGCGACGGCCAGTCCGAGCTGACGCCCGGTCCCGGCCCCGGCGTGCGCGTCGGCAACGACCTGCTGATCCGCCTGCGCCGCGCCTTCGGCCAGATGTCGGCGCGCGGCCTGCGCCGCCTCCCGGCCGGTCATCGCCTGGAGACGGTGCTGGGCCTGAGCGGCCTGCACTACTTCCTGGCCGGCCAGCGCGACTTCGACACCTTCATGCGCCAGTCCGCCGCTGGCACCGTGCACGTGATCACCGGCGCCGCCTGGACCCAGGGCGCCGCCGCCATGACCCGCATGCCGCGCTATCCGGCCAAGGTGCTGGACCAGAGCCTGGGCGGCTACCGCATGGCCTGGGACAGCGCCGAGCAGGCCCGGGCCAAGGTCGGCGAACTGGTCGGCCTGAACTTCGGCGAGGGCGACGACGACAGCGAGTGGATGGTCGGCGTGATGCGCTGGCTGCGCTACGAGGCCGACGGCAGCCTGTCGGCCGGCGTCGAGCTGCTGTCCCGCCGCGCCACCCCGGTGGCCCTGCGCGTGGTCAGCGCCGACGGTGGCAGCCGCCAGGTCAACCGCGCGGTGGAGATCTACCCCATGGACGGCTCGCCGGGCCGGCGCTTCGTTTCCAACGTCTCGGTGGACTCGGGCAGCCGCATCGAGGTCATCCACGACGCCAACAGCCTGGTGCCCGAGGCGGGCCCGCGGCCGCCGGACCTGCTGGCCGATGTCGAAGTGCTGCTCAACGCCGGCGACTACGTGCTGCTGGGCGAGCGGCTGGAACAGCCGGCCGCCGAGGCCGCCGGCGCAGAGGAAGTGAACGCATGAGCGAGGCCCGTCCGATGCCCCGCCGCCGCAGCCTGCAGGTGGCGGTGGGCAAGGTCATGATCGGTGGCGACGCGCCGATCGTGGTGCAGTCGATGACCAATACCGATACCGCCGACGTGGAAGCCACCACCCGGCAGGTGGCGGAGCTGTGGCGGGCCGGTTCCGAGATCGTCCGCGTCACCGTCAACAACCCGGAATCGGCGGCGGCGGTGCCGCGCATCCGCGAGCGCCTGGACCGGATGAACGTGCCGGCGCCGCTGGTGGGTGATTTCCACTACAACGGTGACCGCCTGCTGGCCGCCGAGCCGGCCTGCGCCGAGGCCCTGGCCAAGTACCGCATCAACCCCGGCAACGTCGGCTTCGGCAAGAAGAAGGACACGCAGTTCGCCGCCATCGTCGAAAAGGCCATCGAATACGGCAAGCCGGTGCGCATCGGCGTCAACTGGGGCTCGCTGGACCAGGCCCTGGCCGCCCGCCTGATGGACGAGAACGCCGCCCGCGCCGAGCCCTGGGATGCTGCCCGGGTGCTGCGCGAGGCCCTGGTGGTCTCGGCCATCGAATCGGCCGAGCGGGCGGTGGAGCTGGGCCTGCCGCGCGACCGCATCGTGCTTTCGGCCAAGGTCAGCGGCGTGCAGGAACTGATCGCCGTCTACCGCGACCTGGCGGCACGCTGCGACTGGCCGCTGCACCTGGGCCTGACCGAGGCTGGCATGGGCAGCAAGGGCATCGTCGCCTCCAGCGCCGCCCTGGCGGTGCTGCTGCAGGAGGGCATCGGCGACACCATCCGCATCTCGCTGACGCCGGAACCGGGCGCGCCGCGCACCCTGGAAGTGATCGTCGCCCAGGAACTGCTGCAGACCATGGGCCTGCGCGCCTTCACCCCGCTGGTCACCGCCTGCCCGGGCTGCGGCCGCACCACCAGCGAGTTCTTCCAGGTGCTGGCCAAGAAGGTGCAGGAACACGTGCGGGCGCAGATGCCGGTCTGGAAGCTCAAGTACCCCGGCGTCGAGAACCTGTCGCTGGCGGTGATGGGCTGCGTGGTGAACGGTCCGGGCGAATCGCGTCATGCCGACATCGGCATCTCCCTGCCGGGCACCGGCGAGGCGCCGGCGGCGCCGGTCTTCATCGACGGGCAGAAGGCCATGACCCTGCGGGGCGAGGGCATCGCCGAGGAGTTCATGGCGGTGATCGACGACTACGTGGCCAGGCGCTGGGGCCGCGACGCAGCCTGAGCCCGGCGCCGCCCGGTTTCATGGTTCGACCCGGACCCGGTTGCGGCCTTCTTCCTTGGCCCGGTACAGGGCGGCGTCGGCCGCCTTCATCAGCAGGCTGCGGTCGTTGCGGTCCGGCGTCAGCCGGGCGATGCCGATGCTGATGGTCAGCCGGTGCGGCTCGCCGCCGAGCATGAAGGTTTCCGCCTCCACCGACTTGCGCAGGCGCTCGGCGAAGCGGCGGGCGGCCTCCAGGCCGGTTTCCGGCAGCAGCACGGCGAATTCCTCGCCGCCGATGCGGGCGGCGATGTCCTCGCTGCGGACCAGGCCGCGCATGATGGCGGCGATCTGCTTGAGCACGCCGTCGCCGGCGATGTGGCCGAAGGTGTCGTTGACCGGCTTGAACAGGTCGACGTCGACGATGCACAGCACCAGCGGCCGGGAATGGCGCAGGGCGCGGGCGATTTCCTTGTCGGCCAGCTCGGCGAAGTGGCGGCGGTTGCACAGCTCGGTCAGCGGGTCGTGCGTGGCCAGCTGGTAGACCTCCTCGTGGTACAGCGCCTCCACGCTGGAGTGGCTGATGAACTTGAGGATGGTCTCGCCGATGGTGATGTGGTCGCCATCGCTCAGCACCGCCTCGCTCACCACCTCGTCGTTCAGGCGTGTCGGGTTGGTGGCGCCGAGGTCGCGCAGCAGATATTCCTCGCCCTCGCGCCGGACCTCGCAATGGCGGCGCGAGACCGACTTGTGGGAGATGTGCAGGTCGGCTTCCTGGGAACGGCCGATCACCACCGGCTGGCTGTGGATGTCGGCCCGCTTGCCCAGGCCCTCGCCATGGATGACCACCACGCAGGCAGAACGCGGCGTCCCGCGGCGGGGGCCTGAGCTGATCAGGGTGCGTTGGGTGGTGGTGGGGTCGGCGTCCTGGCTGCTCATTCTGTGGGAATCCGCGGGCGCGCCCCGAGTGTAGCCGAAGCCGGCGGCCGGAGCTTCGGGTAACATCGGCCGTCAGGGGGAGGGGGATGAGCGGACACGAATCGGACGATCTGGCGCCGACCGAGGGCCTGCAGACCCGCACCGGCCTGGCCGCGGAGGTTCCCGAGGGCACGCTGGCGCCCGGCACGCGCATTGGCCACTACCGCATCGAGGCCCTGTTGGGCCGCGGCGGCATGGGCGAAGTCTACCGGGCCGAGCAGCTGGAACCGGTGCGGCGCACGGTGGCGCTCAAGCGCCTGCACCTGCGCCAGGTCGATGCCCGGCATCTGGCCCATTTCGAGATCGAGCGGCAGATGCTGGCGCAGATGCGCCACCCGGCCATCGCCCAGGTCTACGACGCCGGCACCACCGAGGAAGGCCATCCCTTCTTCGCCATGGAATTCATCGAGGGCAGCCCGCTGACCAGCTACTGCGAGCAGCGGGAGCTGGCCCTGCGCGACCGCCTGGAGCTGTTCATCCGTGTCTGCGAGGGCGTGCAGCACGCCCACCAGAAGGGCGTGGTCCACCGCGACCTCAAGCCCGGCAACATCCTGGTCACCGAGGTGGACGGCCGGCCGCTGCCGAAGATCATCGATTTCGGCATCGCCACTGCCGCCGACCGCGGCGCCGCCGAGATGGCGCGGCTCGAGCGCGCCGGCACGCCCGACTACATGAGCCCGGAGCAGGCGGGGCTGGAGGAGGGCGTCGAGATCGACACCCGCAGCGACGTCTATTCCCTGGGCGTGCTGCTCTACGAGCTGATCGCCGGCCGCCGCCCCTCCGTGGGCATGGCCACCGGCGAGGCGATGCACACTGCCGCGACCACGCCGCCGCCGCCCTCGCACCAGATCGACACCCTGGCCCCGGGCAACGCCGACGCCCGCGCCCGGCAGCTGCACCTGCGCCGGCCGCAGTTGCGCCGCCTGCTGCGCAACGAGCTGGACTGGGTGGTGCTCAAGGCGATGCGGCGCGACCGCAACGAGCGCTATCCCTCGGCCTCGGCCCTGGCCGAGGAACTGCGCCGCTTCCTGGACGGGCGGCCGGTGTCGGCGGTGCCGCAGACGCGGCGCTACGTGCTGGGCAAGTACCTGGCCCGGCACCGCCTGGGCGTGGCCGCCGCCGGCGCGGTGCTGCTGGCGGTGCTGGCCGGCCTGGCGCTGTCGCTGTACGGCCTGCACCAGGCCAATGTGCAGCGGCAGCTGGCGGAACGGCGCAGCGCCGAGCTGGAGCGGGTGGCCGCCTTCCAGCAGTCCATGCTCGAGCAGGTGGACATCGAGGCCATGGGCGCCGGCCTGTCGGCCGGCCTGCGCGGACAGCTGGAAAAGACCGCGCCCGACAAGCTGCCGCTGCTGGACCAGGTGCTGTCCTCGGCCAGCCCGGTCGACCTGGCCCGGCACCAGGTGGATCGGCAGATCCTGGCCAATGCGCTGGCGGCGATCGAGCGCGATTTCGCCGACCAGCCGGCGCTGGCGGCCGACCTGCGCCTGGCGGTGGCCAAGGTGCAGCTGGCCCTGGGCCTGGCGGAGCAGGCGCTGCCGGTGCTGGAGAGCGTGGTCGCCTGGCGCGAGTCCGACCAGGGCCCGTCCGCCATCGGCACGCTGACGGCGCGCAAGCACTGGACTGACGCCCTGATCAACCTCGGCCGCAACCAGGAAGCGCTGGACCTGGCCGAGCGCAGCCTGGAACTGCTGGCGGCGGCGCCGCCAGGCGAGGACACCGACAAGCTCAGGCTGGACGCGGAGCGATCCCGCGCCCTGGCCCTGTTCTCCCTGGGCGAGCGGCCGCGTTCGCGCGAACTGCTGGAATCCCTGATCGCCGGCGAAAGCGCCCGCCGCGCGGCCGACGACCCGCTGCTGCTGAACCTGCAGGCCGACCTCGGCCTGGCCATGGGCCGCATGGGCGAGGTCGAACAGGCCCGCGCCGTCTTCGAGGAAATCTATCCGCGCCTGCGCGAGCGGCTCGGCCCCGAGCACGAGGACACGCTGATGGCCATGGGCCGGCTGGCGGTGATGCGGGTCATGGACGGCGATACCGACAGCGCCGTCGAGCTGCAGCGCGAGCGGGTGGAGATCAGCATCCGCAAGCTGGGCATGGAGCATCCCTTCACCCTGCTCGAGCGCGGCAACCTGGCCAACATGCTGCTGGAATCCCGCGCCATGGACGAGGCCGAGGCGATGATGCGGGAGGTGCTGGAGGCGAGGGCGCGGCTGTACGGCCCGGAGGCCAACGGCACCCTGCGCGCCAAGCTCAACCTGGCGGCGCTGATCGCCCGCAGGGGCCGCGCCGCCGATTCGCTGCCGCTGGAGCGCGAGGTGCTGGAGGCGCGCCGGCGCCTGCTCGGGCCGCGGCATCCGGACACCGTCTTCGTCGAGGTCAACCACGCCACGACCCTGCACCGTGCCGGCCGGCCGCCGGCAGAGGTGCAGGCGCAGCTGGACCATGCCCTGCCGCTGTCGCGCGAGGTGCTGGGCGCCAGACATCCGCAGACCGGCTCCGCCGAGACCATCCAGGCGCTCACCCACCTGCGCGCCGGCCGCCTGGCCCAGGCCGAGGCCATGCTGGCGACGATGCGCGCCGAGTCCGCCGCGCGGCGCGAGGAGGGCGAGGATCCGGACGTGCTGCTGGGCTGGGCCCATGCCGAGGTGCTGCGCCGCCTGGGTCGCGCCGCCGAGGCGCGCGAGATCTACGCCCGCGAGGTGCAGTGGCTGTACGACATCCCCGAGGCGGAAATGACGCCGGAACTGCAGGGTGCCCGCGACCTGCTCGCCGAGGAGCAGGCGACGCTCAACGCGGGGTCTGGGTCTCGGGATTGATCTCGGGGTCGGTGACCGCCTGCCGGGCCAGCTTGGCCTCGCGCCGGGCGATGTAGACGTTGGAGCCGAAGATCACCGCCGCGCCCAGCACGGTCCAGCGGTCCAGCACCTCGCCGAACAGGGCCCAGCCGGCCACCGACACCACCACGATCTGCAGGAAGCTGATCGGCGTCAGCAGCGAGGCGTCGCCCAGCTTCAGCGCCCGCGTCCAGAACATGTGGCCGGTGCTTCCGAGGAAGCCGGCCAGGACGATCCACAGCCAGGTGATGCCCGCGGGCGTTTCCCACACCGCCAGCGCCGGCAGCAGCGACATCGGCACCCAGATCAGGGTGGTGTAGAGCACGATGGTGTCGGGGTGCTCGGTGCGCGAGAGGAACTTGATGCTGATGGCCACGCTGCCGCTGGCCACCGCCGCGCCGACCGCCACCAGGCTGGCGGCGGTGAAGGCGTCGGTGCCGGGCCGGACGATCAGCAGCATGCCGATGAAGCCGACCGCCACCGCCGTCCAGCGCCGCGCCCGCACCACCTCGCCCAGTACCAGCACCGCGCCGATGGTGACGAACAGCGGCGTCGAATAGGACAGCGCCACCGCCTGCGCCAGCGGCAGGTGCACGATGGCCCAGAAGCCGGCCAGCATCGAGGCGATGCCGATCAGGCAGCGGGTGATGTACAGCCAGAGCTTGTTCGTGCGCAGGATGCCCGGTCCGTGCCGGAACAGCAGCGGCAGCACGAACACCAGGCCGAAGAAGTTGCGGAAGAAGGCGATCTCGAACGGGTGCAGCTGCGAGGAGGCCAGGCGGATGCACACTGCCATCAGGCCGAAGGCGACCGTGCTGGCCACCATCAGCAGCACGGCCCGGCGCAGCTGGCCGGCGGCGTTCAAGGCCGGAAGGCCGCGCCGATGATGCGCGGTTCCGGTTCCAGTTCGACGCCGAAGCGCTGGCGGACGGAGTCGGCGATGCGCAGGGCCAGGTCCAGCAGCTGCCGGCCGGTGGCCTTGCCGTGGTTGACCAGCACCAGGGCGTGCTGTTCGGAAACGCCGGCATCGCCGTCGCGGTGGCCCTTCCAGCCGCAGGCCTCGATCAGCCAGGCGGCCGAGAGCTTGCGCTGGCCTTCGCCACCGGCGAAATGCGGCAGGCCGGGATGTTCTTCCGCCAGGGCCAGGGCCTGGGCCTCGGGCAGGATCGGATTCTTGAAGAAGCTGCCGGCGTTGCCGATCAGGGCCGGGTTGGGCAGCTTGCGCGTGCGCAGGCGGCTGATCGCTTCGGCGACATGCACGGCCCGCGGGTCCGTCACGCCCATGGCTGCCAGTTCTTCCTTGACGCCGGCGTAGTCCAGGCGCAGCTCGCGCTTGCGCGGCAGGCGCAGTTCCAGCGCCGTCACCACCCAGCGGTCGGCCTCGCGCTTGAACAGGCTGTCGCGGTAGCCGAAGCCGCAGTCGGCGGCGGCGACGCGCTTGACCTGGCCGGTGTCGCGCGAGAAGGCCTCGACCGCCTCGACGAACTCGCCGACCTCGACGCCGTAGGCGCCGATGTTCTGGATCGGCGCGGCGCCGACCGTGCCGGGGATCAGCGCCAGGTTCTCCAGGCCGCAGAGGCCGCGGCCCAGGGTCCAGGCGACCAGGTCATTCCAGTTCATGCCGGCCTCGGCGCGGACCACGGCGCTGTCGCCGTCGTCGCGGACGATGCGGCAGCCGGCCATGGCCAGGCAGATGGCGACGCCGGGGAAGTCGTCGACGAACAGCAGGTTGCTGCCTTCGCCGATCACCAGCACAGGGCCGTCGCGAAGGGCGGCGAAGCCGAACAGCTCGTCCAGGACCTCGGCGCGATGCACGTCAGCCATCATCGCGGCCCTGGCCGGAACGCGGAAGGTGTTGCGGCCAGCCAGGGAGATGTTCTCGGCCAGCTGGTATCCGCTCATGCCGGCACGCCTTCGCGCAGGCGCCGGATCGCGTCCACGCATTCGCCCACCAGCTCGGGACCGCGGTAGACCAGGCCGGTGTAGAACTGCACCAGGCGGGCGCCGGCAGCGATCTTGCCGGCGGCGTCGGCGCCCTTGAGGATGCCGCCGACGCCGATCATCGGGATGCTGTCGTCCAGGCGCGAACGCAGGCGGCGCAGCACCGCCGTCGACTTGCCGTACAGCGGCGCGCCGGAGAGGCCGCCGGGCTCGTCGGCCAGCGGGTGGCCGGCGACGGAAATGCGGTCCACGGTGGTGTTGGTGGCGATCACGCCATCCACCTGCAGGTCGCTGAGCACCCGGCCGCAGGCGTCGATGTCGTCGTCGCTCAGGTCCGGGGCGATCTTCACCAGCATCGGCACCCGCTTGCCGTGTCTGGCCGCCAGCGATTCCTGTGCTTCGCGCAGGACGCCGACCAGGTGCCGCAGCGCCTTTTCCTCCTGCAGTTCGCGCAGGCCGGCGGTATTGGGCGAGCTGATGTTGACGGTGACGTAGTCGGCCAGCGGGTAGACCCGCTCCAGGCAATACAGGTAATCCTCGTGCGCGCGCTCGTTGGGCGTGTCGCGGTTCTTGCCGATGTTGATGCCGAGCACGCCGGTGCGCCGGCGTGCCTTCTCGACGTTGCGCACCAGGGCATCGACGCCCAGGTTGTTGAAGCCCAGGCGGTTGATCACCGCCTGGTGCTCGGGCAGGCGGAACATGCGCGGGCGCGGGTTGCCTTCCTGCGGCCGCGGCGTGGTGGTGCCGACCTCGACGAAGCCGAAGCCCAGGCCGAACAGCGCGTCCACGTGCGCGCCGTCCTTGTCCAGGCCGGCGGCGCAGCCGACCGGGTTGGGGAATTCCAGCCCCAGCAGCCGGGTGAGCAGGGGCTTGGGCCGGGCGGCCAGCAGCGGGTTCAGGCCGAGCCGCCAGGCCGTTTCCAGGCTCCTGAGGGCCAGGCCGTGGGCCCGCTCGGCGTCCATGTGGAACAGGAAGGGACGGGCCAGTCCGTACATGCTGGGGTTGTCCTCAGGCGGATCCGGCCAGGCCAAGGAAGGCGAACAGGGCGGCCATGCCGCCCAGCACGAAGATGGCGAACAGGATGACGGCGGCCGCCAGGCCCAGGTTGATCCAGCCCAGGATCAGCCCGGCCAGGGCAATGCCGTCGCCATCGATGCTGCCGGCCGAGCGGCGGATCTCCGAGCGGGCCATGTGCCCGGTGATGACCGCCACCAGGCTGGCCAGTACCGGAAACATCAGCCAGCCGAGGATGCCCGTCACCAGGCTGGTGACGGCCAGGCCGCTGGTGCTGGGTGCCGCCGTATTCATCGCTTCCCCTCAGAGGTCGAACTTGATGCCCTGGGCCAGCGGCAGCGCGTCCGAGTAGTTGATGGTGTTGGTCTGGCGCCGCATGTAGGCCTTCCACGCATCCGAGCCCGACTCGCGGCCACCGCCGGTTTCCTTCTCGCCGCCGAAGGCGCCGCCGATCTCGGCGCCGGAGGTGCCGATGTTGACGTTGGCGATGCCGCAGTCGCTGCCGGCGGCGGAGAGGAAGGCCTCGGCGGCCTTCAGGTTCTGGGTGAAGATGGCCGAGCTCAGGCCCTGCGGCACGTCGTTCTGCATCTCGATGGCCTGCTCCAGCTCGCTGTACTTCATCACGTACAGGATCGGCGCGAAGGTCTCGTGCTGGACGATCTCGTCGCTGTTCTTCAGGCCGGTGATGATGGTCGGCAGCACGTAGAAGCCCGGGCGGTCCAGGGCGGCGCCGCCGGTCTCGACCTTGCCGCCGGCGGCCTTGGCCTGCTCGATGGCCGCCAGGTAAGCCTGCACCGACTCGCGGCTGTTGAGCGGGCCCATCAGGTTCTTCGGGTCGGTCGGGTCGCCGATCTTCTGCTCGACCTGCCTGTAGGCGGCCACCAGCTTCTCCAGCACCGTGTCGTAGATCGACTCGTGCACGAACAGGCGGCGGGTGGTGGTGCAGCGCTGGCCGGCGGTGCCGACGGCGCCGAAGACGATGGCCGGGATGGCCAGCTTCAGGTCGGCGCTCGGGTCGACGATGATGGCGTTGTTGCCGCCCAGCTCCAGCAGCGAACGGCCCATGCGGCGGGCCACGCGCTCGCCGACGATGCGGCCGACGCGGGTCGAACCGGTGAAGCTGATCAGCGGGATGCGCTTGTCGTCCACGAACGACTGCGCCAGCTCGGTGCCGGCGTCGTTGAACAGGAAGAAGATGTCCGGGAAGCCGCCGGCGCGCAGGGCCTCGTTGCAGATCTTCATCGAGGCGATCGCCGACAGCGGGGTCTTCGGCGAGGGCTTCCAGATGCAGATGTCACCGCAGACGGCGGCGATGAAGGCGTTCCAGGACCAGACCGCGACCGGGAAGTTGAAGGCCGAGATGATGCCGACCAGGCCCAGCGGGTGCCACTGCTCGTACATGCGGTGGCCCGGGCGCTCGGAGTGCATGGTCAGGCCGTAGAGCTGGCGCGACAGGCCGACGGCGAACTCGCCGATGTCGATCATCTCCTGCACTTCGCCGTCGCCCTCGGGCTTGGACTTGCCCATCTCCAGGGCGACCAGTGAACCCAGCGCGTCCTTGTGCTTGCGCAGGGCCTCGGCGCAGAGGCGGATGGCCTCGCCGCGGCGCGGCGCCGGGGTGGTGCGCCAGGTGCGGAAGGCGGCCTGGGCGCGCTGGACGATCAGTTCGTAGTCGGCCTTCGAGGAGGCGTAGACCTTGCCCAGCACCTCGCCCTTGTCGGGGTTGACCGGCTCGAGCACGCCGGCGTCGGTGGTCTTCGACCACTCGCCATTGCCGAGATAGGTGCCGGACTCCTCGGCACCGAGGCCGAGCGCGGTGAGGACGGGATGGGTCATGACAGCTCCTTGCAGCTTTCGGGCAGTTCCGGGGGCCGGGCGGGGCCCGGTCCGGTCGCGGGAATGTGGCGACCCCGACACGATTCGAACGTGTGACCTTCCCCTTAGGAGGGGGACGCTCTATCCAGCTGAGCTACGGGGCCGGTGAACCCGCGGATTCTCGCATGGGGCAGGGTGGCCGGCCAATAAAAAGGGGCCGGACTCACGTCCGGCCCCTGGAATGTGGTGGAGAGGATGGGGATCGAACCCACGACCTCGTCATTGCGAACGACGCGCTCTCCCAGCTGAGCTACCCCCCCACGGAAGGTGCGGCGATTATACCAGCCGCATCGGCGATGGCTAGCGGGCCGGCAGCAGTGGCTTCAGCACCGGTTCCAGCAGCTCGCGCCGCCAGCCTTCCAGCGCCGGCGGCCAGCCGCGGCCTTCCAGCAGGCTCTCCAGGTGCCGGCGCGCGCACAGCAGGCCCTCGGGCAGGCCCTCGCGTTCGGCGACGGTGGCGACCGCCGCCTGCAGGGCCTTCAGCGCCTGCTTGTCCACCGGTTCATTGCCCAGCAGTGGCAGGTCGGCGACCTCGGCCGGAGCCGGGCCGCGTTCCAGCAACGACCACAGTTCGCTGCGGCCGCGGCGCGGCGATTTCGGGTGCCGGTCGAGGGTGGCGTGGAACTCCGCCAGCGAACGCGGCGGCCGCCGCGCCAGCGACACCGCCAGTTCATTGTCGAGGATCCAGCCCTTGGGCCGGTCGGCGCGCCGCGCCTCGCGATCGCGCCAGCGCAGCAGCAGGCAGAGCCGGGCCTGGCCGTCGCGGTCGAGGCTGCCGGCGCTGCGCAGGCCCAGGTGCGGCCAGGGATCCTCGCTGTCATCGGCGGCCGCCTGCAGTTGCCGCGCCATGTCCGCCGCCAGCCAGGCGTCGCGGCCGCGCTCGGCCAGGCGCGGCGCCAGCCAGTCGTGCAGGGCGTGCAGGTGCAGCACGTCCTCGGCGGCGTAGCGCAGCTGCGAGTCGCTCAGCGGCCGGCGCAGCCAGTCCGAGCGGGTCTCGCCCTTGTCCAGGGTTTCACCGGTGATCTGCCCGACCAGCTTCTGGTAGCCCAGGCCGGCGCCAAGCCCGCACAGCGCCGCCGCCAGCTGGGTGTCGAACAGCGGCTCCGGCAGGACGCCACAGCCGCGGCGCAGGGCCTGCAGGTCCTCGCTGGGGCTGTGCATCAGCTTGGTGATCGACCGGTCGGCCAGCAGCGGCTGCAGCGCCCCGGTGATGCCCGGCACCAGCGGGTCCACCAGCAGCACCTCGCCGGGAATCGCCAGCTGCACCAGCGCCAGCTGCGGGTAATAGGTGCGTTCGCGGATGAATTCGGTGTCCAGGCCGACGCTGGGCTGGCCCTGCCAGGCGCGCAGGCGCTGCTCCAGGACCTCGGGGGTGTCTATCCAGTGGTTCAAGGGCGGGTTTCGCGGTTTACAGGAGGCGGCACCTTAGCCTAAGTTCGGGCCGCCTCGTCCATGCCCGGGTCCGGTCCGGGCCGCCATCCAAGATGAATGCACTGTGCAGAGTCCTGCCGGCCGCGTTGCTGGCCCTGGTGCTGGTCGCCTGCGGAGACGGCGGCACCGACCCCGGAGAGGCCGCTGACGCGGCCCCGGCGGGAGAGGCTTTGCCCGCCGTGGACCCGGCCGAACTGGACCAGGACGTGCAGCCCGACCCCGAGGCGGAGCTGCCGCCGGTCCCGGAATGGCGGCCGGTGCTGCCCGAGCTGGTCGCCACCGGCCTGGACAAGGCCCTGGCCGAAGCACAGAGGCTGGAGCAGGCCGGCAGCCTGATCGGCGGCCGCCTGCCCGGCGAACCGCTGCCGCTGGTGGTGGCGCCGGATGCCGAACTGCCGGCGCCGGCGCCGGGCGCCCTGGAAACCTACCTCGCCATCCTGGCCGTGCAGCCCGAGCACGCCGAAGCGCGTCAGGGCGTGGAACGCATCGCCGGCCTGCTGCTGGCCCGCGGCCGCGCCGCCCTGCTGGCCGGTCGCCTGCGCGAGGCCGAGGGTGTGGAGCGGGTGCTGGCCCGGGCCGTGCCGCAGGAGGCCGCCCTGGTGGGCTACCGCGAATCGCTGGAGCAGGCCGGCAAGGCCCAGGCCGCCGTCCGCCTGGCCGAGGCCAGGGCCAGGGCCGGCCGCATCCTCCGCCCCGAGGGCGGTGGCGCGGTGGCGGCCTATCGCGAGGCGCTGGCGGCCTTCCCCGACTACCTGCCGGCCCGCGATGGCCTGGCCCGGCTGCAGGGCGAGCGGCTGATCCTCGCCCTGGAGGCGGCCCAGCGCGACGACTACGTCGAATCCGAGCGCTACCTGGCCGAGGCGGCCCGCATCCTGCCGGACTCCAACGCCCTGCAGGACCTGTCCGCCCGCATCGTCGAGCTGCGCCAGGAACGCGCCGAGCAGCTGCTGGCCCAGGGCCATGCGGCGGTGGACGCGCTCGACCTGGGCCTGGCCGAGCGCCGCCTTGCCGAGGCCGGCCGCGCCAGCGTGCAGGCGCGCGGCCTGGAGGCGCTGTCCGAACGCATTGCCCTGGCCCGGCACTACGGCCGCTTCCGTCCCGGCGAGGTCTTCCGCGAACCGCTGGCGGCCGGCGGCGAGGGACCGGAGATGGTGGTGCTGCCGCACGGCCGCTTCCGCATGGGCTCGGCCGAGGAGGAACCACATCACCAGGCCTCCGAGGCGCCGCGGCACGAGATCCGCTTCGAGCGCGGTTTCGCCATTGGCCGCAACGAGGTGACGGTGGCCGAGTTCCGCCGCTTCGTCGAGGCCAGCGGCTACCGGCCGACGGCGACCCGGCGCGGGCGTTCCCTGGTCTACGACGAGCGCGGCGGCGTGATGGCCGAGCGCGAGGGCGTGGACTGGCGGCACGACCACGCCGGTCGGCCGGCGGCGCCGGAGCTGCCGGTGGTGCACGTGGCTTTCGAGGACGCCGAGGCCTACGCGGCCTGGCTGTCGGCCCAGACCGGCCAGCGATACCGCCTGCCCAGCGAAGCCGAGTTCGAATACGCCCTGCGTGCCGGCAGCGACACCGCCTGGCCCTGGGGCAAGGGCGCGCCGGGCCGCGTGGTCGGCAACCTCACCGGTGCCGGCGACCAGTCCGACAGCGGCCGCCGCTGGGCCAACGCCATCCCGGACTACGCCGACGGGCACTGGGGCCCGGCGCCGGTGCGCAGTTACGCCGCCGAGCCCTGGGGCACCTACGACCTGATCGGCAACGTGTCCGAATGGGTGCAGGACTGCTGGCACGAGAGCTACCGGCGCGCGCCCGGCGATGGCAGCGCCTGGATCAATCCGGGCTGCAGCGAGCGCGTCGTCCGCGGCGCGTCCTGGGCCAGCACCCTGGAACGCGCGCGTTCGGCGGCCCGGCAATCCTCGCCGGCGACCAGCACGAACGCGCGGATCGGTTTCCGCGTGGTGCGGGAGATCTAGCGGCCGTTGCCCGGCTGCTGCCCGAGGAAGGCGTACAGGCTGCGCTCGAGGGCATCGCCCAGCTGGCCCTGGCGGGCATCGCCGCGGAAGCGGATCGCCTGGGTCAGCAGCGCGTTGGTGAAGATCGGCTCTTCCTGCGGCTCCTGCTCGGCGATGATCTGCATCAGCACGACCCGGGTGAGATCGGCGCCCGTGCGGGCGTCGCGTACCAGCACTTCCTCGCCTTCGACGATCAGCTGCCGGACATCCTCGAGCGTGATGTAGCTGGAGATCTCGGTGTCGTAGAGCCGACGGTTGGGATACTTCTTGATGATGCGGACCTGCGCCATTTGCCTCCCCGATATCCCGTGATGGGGCTGTCACGGGCACCGGAGCATCGCGCAGGGCAGACGGGCATGCAAGCGGTTCGTGTCCGGTTGATTCCCGCTTTCGCGTTTAGAGCTGCTCAATTTCACTGACGGGGCGATCGCTGCTGGGCAGCCGCGCTGGCAGGAAATGCGGCAAGGCCCTGACCAGCGCCTTCGCCGGCGGGCCGCCCGCGGGCAGGGCGGCGGGATCCTGGCCGAGGAATCGCCAGGCCGCGCGCAGGGCCGGCCAGGGATCGCCGGCGTCCACCGGCAGCGCGCCGAGCGACTTGCCCAGCTTGCGTCCGTCGGCGTCCAGCACCAGCGGCAGGTGCAGGTAGTCCGGCGTTGGCAGGCCAAGTTTCCGCTGCAGCAGGATCTGCCGCGGCGTCGAATCCAGCAGGTCGGCGCCGCGCACCACCTCGGTGACGCCCTGGGCGGCATCGTCCACCACCACTGCCAGCTGATAGGCCCAGCAGCCGTCGGCCCGGCGCAGCACGAAATCGCCGACCTCGGCCGCCAGGTCCTGCTCGCAGTGGCCACGCAGGCCGTCTTCGAAGCCGATCACCTCGTGGTCGACCCGCAGCCGCACCGCTGGCTCGCGGCCCGGCACCGGCCCGTGCAGGCAGGCGCGGTGGATGCCGCCGGCGGCGGCCAGTTCGGCGCGGCTGCAATGGCATTCGAAGGCCTCGCCGGAGGCCAGCAGGCGCTGCAGCGCTTCGGCGTAGGCGTCGCCGCGGCGGCTCTGCCACCAGATTTCTCCGTCCGGCTCCAGGCCGAAGGCGAGCAGGGTATCGATCTGCTGGCGGGCGGCGCCGGGAACTTCGCGCGGCGGATCGATGTCCTCGATGCGCAGCTTCCACAGGCCGCCACGCCGGCGCGCCATCAGCCAGCTGCCCAGGGCCGCCACCAGCGAGCCGAAATGCAGCGGGCCGGTGGGCGAGGGCGCGAAGCGCCCGACCGGGCGGGCGGTGTCGGATGGCTTGAAATCCACGCCAGAAGCCTACAGTGAAGGGCCTGGCGGCGGAATTCCCGTTGCCATGGATTCACGGAGTGCAGACATGTTCAAGCGCGTCGCCCTGTTCCTCGCCACCAACCTGGCCGTGCTGGCCCTGGTGAGTGTGGTGCTGAGCCTGCTGAACGCCGCCGGCGTCGACCTCGGCAACAACGGCACGCTGCTGGTCTTCGCCGCCCTGTTCGGCTTCGGCGGCTCGCTGCTTTCCCTGGCCATCTCCAAGTGGGTGGCCAAGCGCATGACCGGCATGCACGTGATCGAACAGCCGCGCAGCGAGGCCGAGGCCTGGCTGCTGGCGACGGTGCGCCGCCAGGCCGAGGCGGCCGGCATCGCCATGCCCGAGGTCGGCATCTACGACGCGCCCGAGATCAACGCCTTCGCCACCGGCCCCAGCCGCAACAACTCGCTGGTGGCGGTGTCCACCGGCCTGCTGCGGGCGATGAACCGCGACGAGGCCGAGGCGGTGCTGGCACACGAGGTCAGCCACGTCGCCAACGGCGACATGGTGACCATGGCCCTGATCCAGGGCGTGCTGAACACCTTCGTGATCCTGCTGGCCCGCGTGGTCGGCCGGGCGGTGGACGCCTGGCTCAGCGGCGGCCGCAACGAGGGCCCGGGCCTGGCCTACTACCTGATCGTGTTCGTGCTGGAGATCGTCTTCGGCCTGATCGCCTCGATCATCGCCATGTGGTTCAGCCGCTGGCGCGAGTTCCGCGCCGACGCCGGCGGCGCCCGCCTGGCCGGCCGGCAGAAGATGATTGCCGCGCTCGAGCGCCTGGCCCAGACCTACGGCCAGAGCACCCTGCCCAACGAAGTGCGCGCCTTCGGCATCTCCGGCGGCGTCGCCGGCGGCCTCCGCCGCCTCTTCATGAGCCACCCGCCGCTGTCCGAACGCATCCAGGCCCTCCGGCAGTCTGCGGAGGTGTGAGCTCGGGTTTCTGACGCGGATTTACCCGGCAGAAATCAACCGAAGTCGTAGTTCATCTGCGGGCCGGCGGGGGCGAGGAAGTTGCCTTCGACGAAGTCCATGCCCATGCCGAACAGCACGCTCATGGTGGCGGCGTCGGAGACGAACTCGGCCAGGGCCAGCTTGCCGGCCTCGTGCGCCTTCTCGACGATGTCGCGCACCTGCTTCTGCACTTCCTGGTTCTTGCCCAGCTCGGTGATGAAGCTGCGGTCGATCTTGAGGATGGCCGCGTCGATGTGGCTTAGCATCTGGAAGGAGTTCAGGCCGGTGCCGAACTGCTCCAGCGCCACCCGGCAGCCCAGCGCCGAGACCGACTTCTGGAAGGACTGCAGCGCCTTGAGGTGGGTGAAGACCTTGGACTCGGGGATCTGCAGCACCAGCCGCTCGCCGGCGACGCCATGCGCCTTGAGCTGGTCGGCGATGTGCTTCTCCAGGCCACCCTCGACCAGCGAGGCCGGGGTGATCTTCACGAACAGGTTGGTGGTCTTGCCGGCCTTGCTGCGCTCGGCGATCACCTGCACGGCATGGGCGATGACCCAGCGGTCGATGTCGTCCAGCAGGCCGTGTTCCTCGGCGATGCTCAGGTAGGTCATCGGCGGGATCACTTCGCCGCCGGGGCCCTTCATGCGCAGGTAGACGTCGTAGTTCTCCTCCTCGCCGCCGGTCAGGCTGATGATCGGCTGGTAGTGCAGGACGAACTGGTCGGTGGCCAGGGCCTCGCGGATGCGCTGCACCCAGGCCTGGATGCGCTCCTCCTCGGCACGGTCGCGGGCGGCCGGGTCGAAGATCTCGATGCGGTTGCCGCCCATGCTGGCGCAGGACGTCAGGCACTGGCCGGCCTTGCCCATCACCTGCGAGACCGAGGCGATCTTCTCGCCGATCTGCACGCCGCCGATGCTGACGCTCAGGTTCACCGAGCGCTCGCCCAGCTCGAGGATGTGGCTGTTGAAGGCCTGCAGGATGCGCTCGGCCTGGGCCTGGCTGTGCTTGTGGTCGTGCTGCAGGCAGAGCACGGCGAAGCTGTGGTCGCCCATGCGCGCCGCCAGGGTCTGCTCGTCCAGGGCGGACGCCAGGCGCTCGGCGCAGCCCTTGACCAGGTCGTCGGCGGCGGCCAGGCCGATCTCGCCGATCAGGTTCTCGTAGTGGTCCGGCTCGATCATCAGCAGGGCCTGCTGGCCCTTGCCGTCGGCGGCGCGGACGACCGCGGCCTCGAGCTCGGTCATGAAGTGCTGGCGGTTGAACAGGCCGGTCAGGGCGTCGCGCTGGCGCAGGGTGTCCAGCTCCTTGGCCAGGTTCGGGTCCACCGTCTGCTGCCGGAAGACGATCTGCAGGCAGGGCTCGCCCTCGTAGGTGGCGGGGGTGAACTCCATCACCGCGTCGAAGGTGCTGCCGTCGGCGCGCTGCGCCTGCAGCTCCAGCTGTCGCGGCGGCGACTCGCCCTTGCTCAGGCGCTTGAGCAACTGGCGGAACTCGTCGGCGTGCTGCGGCGCCACCAGGTCGAGCACGGTCAGGCCCTCGATCTCCTCGAAGTCCTCGAAGCCGAACATCTCCAGGTAGGCATCGTTGGCACGGATGTGCATGCCCTCGTGCACGTAGGCGATCGGATCGCGCGAGGAGGCGATCAGGGCGTCGCAGCGGCGCTCGGTCTCGCGCAGCGAGGCTTCCAGCTGGCGCAGGCTGCGCCGGGCCAGCAGGGCGTTGAATTCGGAGCGCACCACCGCCTGCACGTGCTCGGCGTGGTTGCGCAGGCAGACGTCGCGGGTGCCGGCCTTGAGCGCCGCCAGCGCGGTCTTGTCGTCCAGGGTGGTGACCGAGGCCAGCACCGGGATGTCCTTGCCGGTGGCCGTCACCCGCTCGACGACGGTCGCCAGCGGCAGGTACTTGGCCTCGAACGCGGCGAGCACCAGGTCGATGCTCTGGTTGGCCAGCAACTGGACCAGTTCCTCATCGGATTCCGGGCGCTGCGGACGCACGGCCATGCCACCGTTGCGCAGGTGGCTGATGAGCTGCTCGGCATCTTCGAGGCGATCCTCGACAAGGAGCAGGCGGATCACGGCGTCCTGCTGCGACATCCAGGGGTACTCCTTTTCCTATCAAGGGCTTGCGCGGGGGGATTGAGACAATACCAGAATGCCGGCGCGACGCCACACGACTCTGGTCAAAGCCCTGCCCGGGCCAGCGGGCCCTTACAGCGGGGTCTTGGCCGGCGCCCCGGCCACTTCCCGGACCAGCCGGGGCACCAGGTAGCCGGGCAGGCGGGCCGCCAGGCCGGCATGCAGGGCCCGGGCCCGGTCCTCCGCGACCTCGAAATGGGCGGTGCCGGCCACCCGGTCCAGCTGGTGCAGGTAGTAGGGCAGCACGCCGGCGGCGAACAGGCGTTCGGACAGGTCGGCCAAGGCCTCGACGCTGTCGTTGACCCCGCGCAGCAGCACCGCCTGGTTGAGCAGGGTGGCCCCGGCCTCGCGCAGGCCGGCCAGGGCCCGGTCCACCGAGGCGTCCAGCTCGTTGGCATGGTTGGCGTGGATCACCACCACCAGCTGGCGGGCGCGGGCCTGTGCGGCCAGCCAGGCCAGCAGCTCGGCATCGACGCGCTCGGGCAGCACCACCGGCAGGCGGGTGTGCAGGCGCAGGCGGCGGACCTGGGGCAAGGCGGCCAGGCCCTGGCCGAACTCGGCCAGCTTGGCGGTGGACAGGGACAGCGGATCGCCGCCGGAAAGCAGCACTTCCTCCACGTCCGGGTGCGCGGCCAGGTCGTCCAGCGCCTCCTTCCAGCGGCCGGCGGCGGCCGTCTGCTCGGCATAGGGGAAGTGCCGGCGGAAGCAGTAGCGGCAGTGGATGGCGCAGCTGCCGGTGGCCACCAGCAGGGCCCGCCCCCGGTACTTGTGCAGCACGCCCGGGGCGCCGCCGGCGGCCAGGTCGCCGACCGCGTCGTGCACGAAGCCCGGCACCGGCCGCTCCTCCTCGTCCAGCGGCAGCACCTGCCGCAGCAGCGGATCGTCGGGGTCGCCCTTGCGCATCCGCGCCACGAAGCCGCGCGGCACCCGCAGCGGGAACTGCGCCGTGGCGCTGGCCGAGACCCGCGCCGCCAGCCCGGGCAGCTCGAGCATGCGCAGCAGTTCCGCCGGGTCACGCACCGCCTCGCGCCAGGCCAGGCGCCAGTCGGCGGCGACCGCCGCGGGGGCGGCCGGCTGCGGAGCGGGGGGTGGGGCAGGTATCATGTCGGGCTCTGGATCGGCCCGGCGGGCCGTCTGGGCCCCACATTCTAAAGCCTGGCCGCCCCGCGCGGCGGCCGCGAAAACGCAGGAGCTACGCATGGCCAGCTATGGCATGAACGACGTCAAGAAGGGCATGAAGATCATCGTCAACGGCGAGCCGTGCGTGATCACCGACACCGAATACGTCAAGCCGGGCAAGGGCCAGGCCTTCACCCGCGTGCAGTACCGCTACATCAAGTCGGGCCGCATGCAGGAAATCACCCTGAAGTCCACCGACTCGGTCGAAGCCGCCGACGTGGTGGATACCGACATGCAGTTCCTCTATTCCGACGGCGAGTTCTGGCACTTCATGCAGCCGGAGACCTTCGAGCAGGTGCAGGCCGACAAGAACGGCGTCGGCGATGCCGCCAAGTGGCTCAAGGGCGAGGAGGACTGCGTGGTCACCCTGTGGAACGGCACCCCGATCGCCGTGACCCCGCCCAACTTCGTCGAGCTGAAGGTGGTCGAGACCGACCCCGGCCTGCGTGGCGACACCTCCGGCGGCGGCGGCAAGCCGGCCACCCTGGAGACCGGCGCGGTGGTGCGCGTGCCGCTGTTCGTCAACCAGGACGAGGTGATCAAGGTCGACACCCGCTCCGGCGAATACGTCTCGCGGGTGAAGTGAGGGCATGGGCGGCGCCGGCGAACGCGAAGCCTGCGACCTGCTGATCGAGGCCGGCTGGGTCGTTCCGGTCCAGCCGCATGGCGTGGTCCTGACCGACCACGCCGTCGCCGTGAAGGACGGGCGCATCCTGGCCCTGCTGCCGCGGGCCGAGGCGCGTGAGCGCTTCCAGGCCGGCGAGGTGGTCTCGCGTCCCGGCGGCGTGCTGATCCCCGGCCTGGTCAATGCCCACTGCCACAATCCGATGACCCTGCTGCGCGGGGTCGCCGACGACCTGCCGCTGATGACCTGGCTGCAGGAGCACATCTGGCCGATCGAGGGCCAGGTGATCGGCCCGGATTTCGTCGCCGACGGCATCGAACTGGCGGTGGCGGAGATGCTGCGCGGTGGCACCACCGCCTGCGCCGAGAACTACTTCTTCCCGGATGCCCAGGCCAGCACCTATTCGCGCCTGGGCTTCCGTGCCCTGGTCGGCCTGCCGTTCATCGACTTCCCGACCGCCTGGGCCCGCACTCAGGACGAGTACTTCGACAAGGCCCTGGAAGTGCACGACAACTGGCGGCGCGATCCGCTGGTCTCGCTGTGCTTCGTACCGCACGCGCCGTACACGGTCAGCGACGCCGGCTTCGAGCGCATCCGCATGCTGGCCGACCAGCTCGACCTGGTCGTGCACTGCCATATCCACGAGACCGCGCACGAGAACGTCGAGGCGCAGCAGAAGCACGGCATGCGCCAGCTGGCCCGCCTGGACCGCCTTGGCCTGGTCAACGACCGGCTGATGGCCGTGCACATGACCGACCTGACCGATCAGGAGATCGCCCTGTGCGCCAGCCGCGGCGTCTCGGTGGTGCACTGCCCGGAATCCAACCTCAAGCTGGCTTCGGGCTTCTGCCCGACGGCGAAGCTGCTGGCGGCCGGTGTCAACCTCGCCATCGGCACCGACGGCTGCGCCAGCAACAACGACCTGGACATGTTCGGCGAGATGCGCACCGCCGCCCTGCTGGCCAAGGGCGTCAGCGGTGATGCCTCGGCCATGGACGCCGCCACCGCCCTGCATGCCGCCACCCTGGGCAGCGCCCGCGCCATGGGCCTGGGCGAGGAGATCGGTTCGATCGAGCCGGGCAAGGCCGCCGACCTGGTGATGGTGGACATGGAGCCGCTGGAGACGCAGCCGCTGCACCAGGTCATCTCGCAGCTGGTCTATGCCACCGGCCGGCACCAGGTCAGCGAGGTCTGGACACATGGCCGCCTGCGCCTGCGCGAGGGTCGGCTGCTGGACATGGACACCGAGGCCCTGCGTGCCAAGGCCCGCCGCTGGCGTGAACGCATCGCGGCGATTCCCGGAGGCGCATGAGCATGAGCACGAGTACCACCCACGCCAATGCCAGCCCCGCCGAGCTGGAGAAGTTCGGCGCCCTGGCCGCGCGCTGGTGGGATCCGCAGGGCCCGCAGCGGCCGCTGCATGAACTCAATCCGGCCCGCCTGGGCTACGTGCGCCGCCATGTCGAACTGGCCGGCCGGCGCGTGCTCGACCTGGGCTGCGGCGGCGGCCTGCTCAGCGAGGCCATGGCCCGCGAGGGCGCGCAGGTGGTCGGCGCCGACCTGTCGCCCGAGCTGGTGGACGTGGCGAAGCTGCACCTGCTCGAGTCCGGCCTGAAGGTGGACTACCGGCTGGTCTCCGCCGAGGACCTGGCCGCCGCCGAGCCGGCCAGCTTCGATGCCATCGCCTGCATGGAAATGCTCGAGCACGTGCCCGATCCCGGTGCGGTGCTGCAGGCCTGCGCGACCCTGCTCAGGCCCGGCGGCCGACTGCTGCTGTCCACGCTCAACCGCACGCCGGCGGCCTTCGCCCTGGCCATCGTCGGTGCCGAGTACGTGGCCCGGCTGCTGCCGCGCGGCACCCATCACTACCGCCAGTTCATCCGTCCCTCCGAGTTGGCCGCCTGGCTGCGCGCCGCCGGCCTGCAGCTGGAGGACGTCAGCGGCCTGCATTACGACCCGCTGCGCCGCACCGCCTCGGTCGGCGGCCATACCGCGGTCAACTACCTGGCCTGCGCGGTGAAGCCGGCATGATCGGTCGCCCGCAGGCGGTGCTGTTCGATCTGGACGGCACCCTGGTGGACAGCGCTCCCGACCTCTGCGACGCCATGAACCGGGTGCTGCGTCGCCTCGGCCGCGCCGAGGTGGCCGAAGCGCGCCTGCGCCAGGTGGTGTCCAAGGGCGGCCGCGCCATGCTGACGGTGGCGCTGCCCGACATGGACGAGGCCGGCCGCGAGGCCCTGTTGCCGGAATTCCTGCAGGAGTACGCCAGGGCCCTGGCCGTGCGCAGCGTGCTGTTCGACGGCGTCGCCGAGCTGCTGGCGGCAATCGAGGGCAGGGGCCTGCGCTGGGGCATCGTCACCAACAAGCCCGGCTGGCTGGCCGAGGGCGTGGTCGAGGGCTTCGGCTGGAAGCAGCGCTGCGCGGTGCTGGTGGCTGGCGACACGCTGCCGACCCGCAAACCCGACCCGGCCACGCTGCGGCTGGCCTGCGAACGCCTGGCCATCGAGCCGTCGCAGGCCGTCTATGTCGGCGACGACCTGCGCGACGTCCAGGCCGCCCGCGCCGCCGGCATGCCGGTGGTGGCCGCGCTCTGGGGCTATCGCGAGGACGGCGAGGACCCGCGCGCCTGGGGCGCCGACCTCGACTGCGAAAACGCCCGCGAGCTGATCGCGCGCCTGCCGGCATGAGCCCGCTGCACGACACCGGCGCCCTCGACCACTTCGTCGGCAAGTGGCAGCGGCGCGAGCCGGAGATGGCCCTGGCCGAGCCCTTCTGCCCGCCGGACGAGCGTCAGTGCTTCCGCGCCTGGGGCGCACTGCTGCACGAGCTGCGCGAGGCCGCCTTCGAGCTCAGCGATCCGGCGGTCACCGCCGCCAAGTGCCGCTGGTGGGCCGAGGCCGTGCTGGCGCTGGCCGAGGGCCAGGGCCGGCATCCGGTCACCGCCGCCCTGGCCGGCCGCCACGCCGACTGGGCCGGCCTGGCCGGCGCCCTGCTGGCCACCGCCGGCGCGGAGGAGATGCGGCCCGGCGACACCGAAGCCGCCCTGGCCCAGGTGATGCCGCTGGCCACGGCCCTGGCCAGGGTCGAGGCAGCGCTGTTCTCGGCCGAGGCCGACGAGCCGCGTGCCATCGCTGTGCACCTGCTGCTGCATCGCCTGCCGGAAGGCCTGGGCGCCGCCGACCAGGCCCGCCTGCCGCTGCACCTGCTGGCCCGCCACGGCCTGGACATGGGCGCGGTGGCGGCCGGGCAGGGTAGGGCCCTGTTGCGCGACTGGGGCCGGGAACTGGAAGCGGCCCTGCCGGCGCCGCGGCCGGGCCGGGCCCTGTTCCGGCGCCTGCGCACCGGCTTCGACCGGGCACGGTTGCGCCGCCTGGGCCGCGGCCCGCGCTTCGACGCGCCGGCGCCGCTGCTGAGCCTGCTGCGTGCCTGGCGCCTGGCCCGCAGCCGCTGAACAGGCCGCCGGGATGGAATGTTGCGTCCCGTTGGGTGCCTGTTCCGGCGACTTGACGTAGCCTGCACCCGCCAACACCTGCTGTAGACCGCTTCGAACAGGAGAGCCGCCGTGGCCCCGAGTCCGCACGACAACACCGCCCGGGTGATGCCCGACATCGCCGCCGACGCGCGCCCGGCCCTGGCCGGCGTGCTGGACTGGGTGGGCATGGGCGAGATGGAGATGCCGGTGCTGCTGGCCGGCGACGACGGCCGCACGATCAGCAGCGGCGCCCGGGTCAATGCCTTCGTCAACCTGACCCGGCCCGAGGCCCGTGGCATCCACATGTCGCGCCTGTACCTGCACGTGGACAAGGCGCTGTCGGCCGAGCCGGTCACCCCGTGCTCGCTGCGCCGCCTGCTGCGCGATTTCCTGGAATCGCACGCCGAGCTCAGCGACCGCGCCATGGTCTCGATCCGCTTCGAGCACCTGGTGCGGCGGCCGGCCCTGGCCAGCGACAACAGCGGCTGGCGTGCCTATCCGGTGCGCCTGACCGCGGTGATGGACCGTGGCCACTTCGCCGTCGAGCTGGCGGTGGACGTCACCTATTCCAGCACCTGCCCCTGCTCGGCGGCGCTGGCGCGGCAGCTGATCCAGGAGCAGTTCGAGGCCGACTTCGCCGCCGGCAAGCCGCTGGACCGCGAGGCGGTACTGGCCTGGCTGGGCAGCGAGCAGGGCATCCGCGCCACCCCGCACAGCCAGCGCAGCGTCGCCGAGGTGAAGGTGCGGTTGCTGCCGTCCTTCCAGGACTTCCCCATCGTGGCCCTGATCGACCGCATCGAGCAGGCGCTGCGCACGCCGGTGCAGACGGCGGTCAAGCGCGCCGACGAGCAGGCTTTCGCCCTGCTCAACGGCCAGAACCTGATGTTCTGCGAGGACGCCGCCCGCCGCATCCAGGCGGCGCTGGAGCAGGACGAGCGCATCAGCGACTTCTGGGCGCGGGTCTCGCACCAGGAAAGCCTGCACCCGCACGACGCCGTCGCCGTCACCAGCAAGGGCGTGCCCGGCGGCTACAGCGCGGTGCCGGACGGCCTGCTGCCGCGCTGAGCGCGGCGGGACCTCACTTCGCCGGCGGGTTTTCCGCCGGATCCACCAGGGTCTGCGGGTCCACCCGCACGCCGAACCAGTTCATGCCCCAGTGCATGTGCGGACCGGTGGCGCGGCCGGTGGCGCCGACCGCGCCGATCACCTGGCCGACCTCGACCCGGTCACCGACCTGCACGTCGATGCGGCTCATGTGCAGGAAGTTCGAACTGACGCCGTGGCCGTGGTCGATCAGCACGGTGCCGCCGGTGAGATAGAGATCGGGCCTGGCGAAGGTGACGATGCCCGGCGCCGGCGCCCGGATCGGCGTGCCGGCCGGCGCCGCCACGTCCAGGCCGGAATGCGGCGAGCGCGGCGTGCCGTTGTAGATGCGCTGGCTGCCGTAGACGCCGCTGATGCGGCCGGTCACCGGCCAGCGGAAACCTGCCGCGAAGTCACTGCGCGCATCGTCGCGTTCGCGGGCGGCGCTGACCTCGGCCTGCTCGCGGGCGATGCGGGCGGCGATCTCCGGGTCCGGCGTCACCGTCTGCTGCGGCACGCCGTCCACCCGTTCGATCTTCCAGTCGCGCGCCCTTACCGGCAGTTCCCGCGTTTCGACGCTGCCGTCAGGCCAGACCAGCTTCAGGCGCAGCGGGCCGCTTTCGTCGCGGCCGACGCCGAAGACGAAGCGGCCCTGCGGATCGACCCGCAGCATGCGGCCGGCGTACCGCACCTCGGCGGCGGGGTCGGTGCGGCCGATGACCAGGTCGCCCTGGCGCACCTGCTCCGGCAGCTCGAGACGATGGTCGGCGGCCATGGTGGCCGGCACCCAGGACACCAGCAACAGGAACAGCCCGCGGATCAGGGCGGGCAGGGCGGAACGCTGCCTCACCTGGCGAACTCCAGGCGCCGGCCGTTCGGGGCGCCGACCAGCTGCCGGCCGTCCCAGGCCAGCTGGCCGTTCACCCAGGTGGCGGCCACCCGCGAGCGGAAGCGCCGGCCCTCGAAGGGCGACCAGCCGCAGCGCGACAGCACCTGGCCGCGTTCGCGGATCCAGGGCGCGTCCGGCTGCACCAGGGTCAGGTCGGCGTAGGCGCCCTCGCGCAGGAAGCCGCGGTCGGCGATGTCGAAGCGGATGGCCGGGGCGTGGCAAATCTTGCGCACCAGATGCGGCAGTTCGAAGCGGCCGTCGTGCACCAGCTCCAGCGCGGCGACCAGGAAGTCCTGCACCAGCGGCAGGCCCGAGGGCGCACTCAGGTAGGGCTGCTGCTTCTCTTCCAGGGTGTGCGGGGCGTGGTCGGTGGCCAGCACGTCGATCCGGTCCTCGGCGACGGCGCGGATGATGGCCTCGCGGTCGGAGACTTCCTTGATCGCCGGATTGCACTTGATGAAGTTGCCCAGGGTTGCGTAGTCGGGCCGGGCGAAGTGCAGGAAGTGCACGCAGGTTTCGGCGGTGATGCGCTTGCGCTCGACCGGGCCGGGCTCGAACAGCTGCAGCTCCTCGGCGGTGCTGATGTGCAGCACGTGCAGGCGGGCGTCGTGCCTGCGCGCCAGTTCCAGGGCCAGGCGGGTGGACTTGATGCAGGCCTCGCGCGAGCGGATCTCGCCGTGCAGGTCCACCGGCACCTCGTTGCCGTACTTCTGCCGGGCCGCGGCGGTGGCCGCCTCGATGGTCGGCGTGTCCTCGCAGTGGGTGATGATCGGCACCGGGCAGTCGCGGAACATCGCGTCGAGGATGCCCGGGTCATCCACCAGCATGTTGCCGGTGGAGGCGCCCATGAAGATCTTCAGGCCCGGGGTGCTCTTCGGGTCGATGCGCCGGACCTGTTCGAGGTTGTCGTTGCTGGCGCCGAAGTAGAAGCCGAAGTTGGCCCGGGAGCGGCCGGTGGCGCGCCGGTACTTGTCCTCCAGGGCCTCGTTGTCCAGGGTCGGCGGCCGGGTGTTGGGCATCTCCAGGAAGCTGGTGACGCCGCCGGCCACCGCCGCGGCCGGTTCCGTCTCCAGATTGCCCTTGTGCTCCATGCCCGGCTCGCGGAAGTGCACCTGGGCGTCGATGACGCCGGGCAGCAGCCAGTGGCCGGCCGCATCGTGGACCGGCTCGCCGGGCAGGGCGGCCAGGTCGGGGCCGATCTTCTCGATGCGGTCGCCACGGACCCGCAGGTCGGCCTCGAACACCCGGCCTTCGTTGACCAGGTGTGCGTTCTTGATCAGGAATGAGTTCATGGCGTCCTTTTCGGCGGCCAGGTCTCGGGAACCGGATCCAGGCCGCCCTCGTTGAGGGGGTGGCAGCGGCCGATGCGGCGCAGGCCCAGCCAGCCGCCGCGCAGGACGCCAAAACGTTCCACCGCCTGCATGGTGTACTCCGAGCACGTGGGATGGAAGCGGCAGCGCTGGCCCAGCAGGGGGCTGATGAAGCGCTTGTAGCCGCGCAGCAGGGCGATGACGAGGGCTTTCACTAGGTTGCCGATTGCGCCGGCCAGGCCAGCGGCATAAGGTTGCCGCTCGGGGGGGACTAGGCTATAACACGCCGCCTTCCTGCCTCAAGGAATAGAGAGGAACAGCCGTAGTGGCCGCCAAGAAAACCGCAAAGAAGGCCGCCAAGCCGGCGGCCAAGAAGAAGCCCGTCAAGGCCGCCAAGCCGGCGGCGAAGAAGCCGGTGAGCAAGGCCAAGGCCGCGCCGAAAAAGGCCGCCAAGCCGGCCAAGCCGGTGAAGAAGGCCGCCCGTCCGGCGCCGAAGAAGGCTGCCAAGCCCGCTGCGAAGAAGGTCGCCAAGGCCGCCAAGCCGGCCAAGAAGGTCGTCAAGGCTGCCAAGCCGGCCGCCAAGAAGGTGGCCAAGCCGGCCAAGGTCGCGAAGGTCGTCAAGCCGGCGCCGGCCAAGGCTGCCAAGCCGGCTCCCGCCAAGGCGCCTGCCAAGGCCCCGGCCAAGGCTCCGGCCAAGGCTCCGGCCAAGGCTCCGGCCAAGGCTCCGGCCAAGGCTCCGGCCAAGGCCCCGGCGCAGGCTGCCAAGCCGGCCCCGGCCGCTTCCCGTCCGGCTCCGGCCGCCAAGCCGGCCCCGGCCAAGCCCGCGCCGCGCCGCGCCGATGGCGTGCGCGCCGGCTACGTCAAGCCGGCCGAGCCGCGCCAGGACCGCATCAAGGCCGTCCCGCTGCGGGCGCCGGTGGATCTGCCGCCGGGCTACAAGCCCAGCCCGGACGAGGAGTACATGAACCCGATGCAGCTGGAGTACTTCCGCCGCCGCCTGTTGCAGTGGAAGGAAGAGCTGGTCGAGGAGTCCAAGCAGACGATCGAGAACCTCAAGGAAGAGGTGCGCGACGTCGGCGACGAGGCCGAGCGTGCCAGCCGCGAGTCGGAGAACAGCCTGGAGCTGCGCACCCGTGACCGTTACCGCAAGCTGATCAACAAGATCGACAGCACCCTCAAGCGCATCGAGGACGGTACCTACGGTTACTGCGTGGACACCGGCGAGGAAATCGGCCTGGAGCGCCTGGAGGCGCGCCTGACCGCCGAGCGCACCCTCGACGCCCAGGAGCGCTGGGAACACCGCCAGCGCCAGATGGGCGAATAAACCCCGGCCTCATCCGCAAGCCACAAGGCCCCGGTTCTCCGGGGCCTTGTCTATTGACGCGGATTTGCACGGACAAGGCGAAAGCAGGACCCAACAGGCATTGTCCGCGTCAATCCGCGTCAATAACCCCTACTTCCCGAAGTCGTAGAACTGCCAGTCGGCCTTGAGGTCGCCGGCGGGGACTTCGCCGCGCAGGCGGGCGCGCACGGCGGCTACCGGCATCGGGCCGCCCTTGAGGATGGCGTCGTGGAACTCGCGCTCGCTCATGCGGCCGGATTCCACCATCTCCCGCTGCAGGGCCTGGAACTGCAGGCCGCCGAGCATGTAGGCCACCTGGTAGAGCGGGCCGTAATCGCCGGCGAAGCTGCGGCGGACCTCGGCGCGGGCGTTCTCGCGCTCGTGCCCGACCTTCTCCACCAGCAGGTCCACCGCCTCGTCCGGCGTCATCTGGCCGAGGTGGAAGCCCAGCGAGAACTGGATGCGCGCGGCCCGGTGGCTGCGCCAGAACAGCATGCCGATCCTGTCCTCGGGCGTCTGCGGGAAGCCCATGTCCCAGAGGCGGAATTCCCAGTACAGGGCCCAGCCCTCTGTCCAGAACGGCGTGTCGAACAGCTCGCGGTGGGTCTGGTAGCGGCTGTTGTAGAAGAACTGCAGGTGGTGGCCCGGGATCAGCTCGTGGTGGACCACGGCGCGGCTGAAGTGGCGGTTGTTGCCGCGCAGGGACATCAGCTTCTTCTCGTGCGGCATGGTGTCGGTCGGGTAGGACACCCAGACATCCTGGCCACCGAGGAAGAACGGCGCCTGCAGCTGGTACTCGGGGCTGAGCATGGTCATGCGCCAGTCGCGCTTGGCCAGCTCGGGAACGGTGACCAGGTCGCGCTGCTCGATGAAGGCGATGGCCTCGTCGGCCAGCTCCACCACCAGCTTCGGCTGCTCGCCCGGGGCCGGGTGCCGGTTCTTCACCGCTTCCAGGGCGTCGCGCCAGTCGTCATGGCCCATTTCCTTCGCGGCCTTGGCCAGCTCCGCCTGGCACCAGGCCAGCTCGCGCTCGGCCAGGCGCATCAGTTGCTCGGGCGTGTAGGGAATCAGCTCGTGGCGCAGGCCGGCCAGCAGGGCCTCGCGGCCGATCGGGTCGCCGATGATGGTTTCCGGGTCGGCGGCACCGGCCAGCTTCTCCGACAGGCGCTTGCCGTGAGCCTCCAGCACCGCGTCCAGAGCCTCGTAGGGCTGCCTGGCCCACCAGGTGAACTGCGGGTCGTAGCCGGCGTGGAAGTCGTACCACTGCCTGAGGTCGTTGCGAACGCCGCCCAGCAGGCGGGAGGCGCGGTGGGCCAGGATGGGGGTGTGCGGCACCGCCTTCGGATCCCTGTCCAGGCGCGCGCCCAGCGCTTCCAGCTCGCGCCGCACCTGGTCCAGGGTGGCGGCGGCGGTGCGGGCGTCGGGGTATTCGAGGTTGCGGCGCGCCTCGGCCAGGGCGATCAGCTTCGAAACGCCCGGCAGCAGCGGCTCGGCCTGGCGCCAGCGCTCGCGCTCGAAGTCCAGCTGCTGCAGGCGGTAGGCGAGCTCGCGGCGAAACAGGGCCAGGTCCAGGCGGTCTTCCTGGCCCAGGGCCTGGGCGTCGAACTCCTTCAGGCGCTCCAGCCAGCCGGTGTAGAGGGCGCGCAGGGCGGCCTCGCGGCGCGGGCCGGCGGTGACGTCCTGGACGTGCTCCACGCTGTAGAGGTCGGCGCGGAAACGCGCTACCACCGGCGCCAGCACCTGGCTGTCGGCCGGCATCTCGGCCAGGGCGGGCACCAGCCCGGCGGCCGGCGAGGGCAGGGGCGTGGCGACCAGGGCCAGGGCGATGCCGGCGGCGAGCAGGTGTCGGGTCAGGCTCATTGCGTGTCCTCCTGGGCCGGGGCGTGCCGGCGGGCGGTTTCCTGGATGAAGGCCAGCAGCGCGGCCAGGCCGTTGCTGCGGGTCGGCGAAAGGTGCTTGGCCAGGCCGATGTTGGCGATGTAGTCGGGTCTGGTCGCCAGGATCTCGGCGGCGGGTCGGCCGGAGTACACCCGCAGGGCCAGGTAGATCAGGCCGGAGACGATGCTGGAGTCGCTGATGGCGTGGAACTCCAGGTCGTTGGCGTCACCCTCGGCGACGATCCAGACCATGGACTGGCAGCCGTGCAGGCGGTTGGCCTCGGTCTTCCATTCCTCGGGGAAGGGCGGCAGCTTGCGGCCGAGGTCGATCAGGTACTGGTAACGCTCGGACCAGTCACCGAACAGGGAGAATTCGTCGGCGATGGCGGCCTGGGCCTCGGCGGCGCTGGCTTCGGTCGGACGCATCAGGCCCGCCTCCAGCGCACGCCCTGCGGGGTGTCCTCCAGCAGGATGCCTTCCGCCGCCAGCTGGTTGCGGATGGCGTCGGCGCGGGCGAAGTCACGGGCGGCCTTGGCGGCATTGCGCTCGTCCACCAGGGCCTGGATGCGGGCGTCGTCGTCACTGCCGCCGCCGCGGCGGAACCAGTCGGCCGGATCCTGCTGCAGCAGGCCCAGCAGGGCGCCGCCGCCGACCAGTTCGGCCTTGAGGTTGGCGCGGGCGATCGGGCCCTCGGCCTTGCGCGCCTCGCCGGCAATGCGCGAGAGCTCGGCCAGGGCGGCCGGGGTGTTCAGGTCGTCGCAGAGGGCGGCCTCGATGGCCAGGGGCACCATCGGCTCGATCACCGGCACGTCGGCCAGGTCGCGCAGGGTGCCGTAGAGGCGGTCCAGGGTGCGCACCGACTGCTCGATCAGCCCGTCCGACCATTCCAGCGGCTGCCGGTACTGGGCCGAGAGCAGGGCATAGCGCAGGGCCTCCGGCGGATGCTTTTCCAGCAGCTCGTGCACGCGGGCGACGTTGCCGATGGACTTGGACATCTTGGCGCCGTCGAAATTGAGCAGGCCGTTGTGCAGCCAGTAGCGGGCGAAGACCTGGCCGCCGTGGGCGCAGGTGCTCTGGGCGATCTCGTTCTCGTGGTGCGGGAACTGCAGGTCGACGCCGCCGGCGTGGATGTCGATGGTGGTGCCCAGGTGGGCCTCGGCCATGGCCGAGCACTCGATGTGCCAGCCCGGCCGGCCCCGGCCCCAGGGCGAATCCCAGCCCGGCAGGTTGCCGGTGGAGGGCTTCCAGAGCACGAAGTCGCCCGGGTCGCGCTTGTAGGGCGCCACCTCGACGCGGGCGCCGGCCAGCATTTCTTCCGGATCGCGGCGGGACAGCCGGCCGTACCCGGGGAAGCTGGCCACCGAGAACAGCACGTGCCCCTCGGCCGCGTAGGCGTGCCCGGATTCGATCAGCCGCTCGATCATGGCGATGATGTGCGGGATGTGGGCGGTGGCGTGCGGGCTGACGTCCGGCGGCTTGATGCCCAGCCGGGCCATGTCCTCGTGGAAGGCCCGGGCGTACTTGCCGGTGATCTCGCTGATGTCGACGCCCTGTTCGGCCGCGGCCTGGTTGATCTTGTCGTCGACGTCGGTGATGTTGCGGGCGTAGACCACCTTCGGATAACGCCGGCGCAGCAGCTCGGCGAGCAGGCCGAACACCACGTATGGCCTGGCATTTCCTATATGTACGTAGTTGTAGACGGTCGGTCCGCAGACGTACATCGTGACCCGGTTCGGATCCTGGGGCGTGAAGACCTCGAACTCACGGGTGAGGCTGTTGAAAAGTCGCAGTTCCATGGGCCGGCGCACGGGCGCGTTGGGAAAGCTGAAGTCTAGCAAGCCGGCCGCCCCGGTTAACGAAAATCTTAGGCTCGGGTTCAGCCGCCCGGTGCTTGAATCGCGCCAGCTCCCGCGCCGCCGTCCCCTCGGAGAAGTTGCATGCGTCGTACCCGTCTGATGCCCCTCCTGCTGATCGCCTTCGCGACCCCGGCCCTGGCCCAGTACGAAGACGATTACCGGAGCCCCTACGGCGAGCCCGGCTACGGCCAGGGGGTGGAGAACGTCACCTACGGCTATGCCCAGGTCCTGCGCGCCGACGGCGTCTACGAGACCGTGATCACCCGCATCCCCGAGGAGCGCTGCGACGAGGTCGAGTACCGCCAGTCCGGCAAGGCCACCACCGGTGCCGTGGTCGGCGCCCTGGTCGGCGCCGCGCTGGGCAACCAGGTGGGCAAGGGCGATGGCCGCAAGGTCGCCACCGTGGCCGGCGCGGCCGCCGGCGGCGCCATCGGCCACAACATCGGCAAGCAGAAGGAAATCGCCGAGGCCCACGAGCGGGCCTGCCAGATGGTCGAGGTCGAGCGCCAGGAGCGCCGGCTGGTCGGCTACGACGTCGAGTACATGTACAAGGGCGAGAAGTACATGTCCCGGCTGCCCTACGACCCGGGCAACCGCCTGCGGGTGCGGGTCTCGGTGACCCCGGACCTGGAAGGCGCGGCCTACTGAGCCGGTGCTTGCGGCCCCCGGGGCCGCCCGGCATACTGCCCGCCCATGTCGCCCGAACGCGCCGCCGCCGTCCTCACCTCCGCCCGCATGGCCGCGGGCATGACCTCGCGCGCGCGCCGACCGGAAGCCCACATAGCCGCTGGGTAAGCCGGTCGCAGTCGTTCGTCCGTCCTGAAAGCCCAGCCTCGTGCTGGGCTTTTTCGTTTTTCTCCCGCCTCTCCGCCAGGAACCCGCCGATGAAGCATTTCCTCAACACCCAGGACTGGAGCCGCGCCGAACTGGACGCGCTGCTGGCCACTGCCGCCGAGTTCAAGCGTCGGCCCCTGGGCGACCAGCTCAAAGGCAAGACCATCGCCCTGGTCTTCTTCAACCCGTCCCTGCGCACCCGCACCAGCTTCGAGCTGGGTGCCTTCCAGCTGGGCGGCCATGCCGTGGTCCTGGCCCCGGGCAAGGATGCCTGGCCGATCGAGTTCGAGGCCGGGGCGATCATGGACGGCGAGGCGGAGGAGCACATCGCCGAGGTGGCCCGGGTCCTGGCCCGTTACGTGGACCTGATCGCCGTGCGCGCCTTCCCGAAGTTCCGCGACTGGGCCGTGGACCGCGAGGACGCCGTGCTCAAGGCCTTCGCGAATCATTCGACGGTGCCGGTGATCAACCTGGAGACCATCACCCATCCCTGCCAGGAGCTGGCGCACGCTCTGGCCCTGCAGGAGCACTTCGGCACGACCGACCTGCGCGGGAAGAAGTACGTGCTGACCTGGACCTACCACCCCAGGCCGCTGAACACCGCCGTCGCCAACTCCGCCCTGACCATCGCCACCCGCCTGGGCATGGACGTGACCCTGCTGTGCCCGAACCGGGACTACCTGCTGGATTCGCGCTACCTGGGCTGGGCGGAGCAGAACGTGGCCGAGAGCGGCGGCAGCTTCCGGGTCAGCCATGACATCGACGAAGCCTACCGCGGCGCCGACGTGGTCTACGCCAAGAGCTGGGGCGCCATCCCGTACTTCGGCCGCTGGGAGGAGGAGAAGCCCATCCGCGACGCCCACCGCCACTTCATCGTCGACGAGGCCAAGATGGCGCTGACCAATGACGCCGTCTTCAGCCACTGCCTGCCGCTTCGCCGGAACGTCAAGGCGACCGACGCCGTCATGGATTCCCCGAGCTGCATCGCCATCGACGAGGCCGAGAACCGCCTGCACGTGCAGAAGGCGGTGATGGCGGCGTTGCTGGGGAAGTAAGGAACCGAATTCCCCCTCTCCCGCGAGGGGAGAGGGGCTCACCAGGAAACGAACATGTCCGACAAAGCCATCGTCCTCGCCTTCTCCGGCGGCCTCGACACCAGCTTCTGCATTCCCTGGCTGCGCGAGCGGGGCTGGGCCGTGCACACCGTCTTCGCCGACACCGGCGGCGTCGATGCCGAGGAACGCGCCTACATCGAGGCGCGCGCTGCCGAGCTGGGCGCCGCCAGCCACGTCACCGTCGACGGCGGACCGGCGCTGTGGGAGGGCTTCGTCAAGCCCTTCGTCATGGCTGGCGAGGGCTACCAGGGCCAGTACCCGCTGCTGGTCTCCGACCGCTACCTGATCGTGGACGCGGCCCTGAAGCGCGCCGCCGAACTGGGCACCCGCGCCATCGCCCACGGCTGCACCGGCATGGGCAATGACCAGGTGCGCTTCGACCTGGCGGTCAAGGCCGCCGGCGACTACCTGATCGTGGCGCCGATCCGCGAGATCCAGAAGGAGCACACCCAGACCCGCGCCTACGAACAGGCCTACCTGGAGGAGCGTGGCTTCAGCGTCCGCGCCAGGCAGAAGCAGTACACGATCAACGAGAACCTGCTGGGCGTGACCCTGTCCGGTGCCGAGATCGACCGCTGGGAAGCACCGGGCGAGGGTGCCCGCGCCTGGTGCAGGCCGCGGGCGGAATGGCCGGCGCAGCCGCTGCGCGTCACCCTCGGCTTCCGCCAGGGCGAGGCGGTGAGCCTGGACGGTGAGCCGCTGCCCGGCGCCGAGCTGCTGGCGAAGCTCAACCGACTCTTCGCCGGCTACGGCGTCGGCCGTGGCCTCTACACCGGTGACACCACCATCGGCCTCAAGGGCCGCATCATCTTCGAGGCCCCCGGCCTGACCGCGCTGCTGACCGCGCACCGTGCCCTGGAGGAGGCGGTGCTGACGAAGGCGCAGAACCGCTTCAAGCCGGAAGTCGCGCGCAAGTGGGTGGAGCTGGTCTACGAGGGCTTCTACAACGACCCGCTCAAGACCGACCTGGAGGCCTTCCTGAAGAGCAGCCAGGCCTGCGTCAACGGTGAGGTGGTGCTGGAGACCGCCGGCGCCCGCGTCGATGCGGTGGCGGTGCGTTCGCCGCACATCCTCAATGCCAGCGGCGCCACCTACGCGCAGTCGGCCGACTGGGGCGTGGAGGAGGCCGAGGGCTTCATCCGCCTGTTCGGCATGAGCAGCACGCTCTGGGCCGAGGTCAACAAGCCGTGAGCGAGCTGCTGCCCGAGGTGCTCAGGCACCTGGAAGCCCTGGTCGGCTTCGACACCCGCAATCCGCCGCGGGCCATCGGTACCGGCGGCATCTTCGACTACCTGCGCGCGCAGTTGCCGGGCTTCCGCGTCACGGTGACCGACCATGGCGCCGGCGCGGTCTCGCTGCTGGCGGTGCGCGGGCAGCCGAAGCGGGTGTTCAACGTGCACCTGGACACGGTGCCGGATTCGCCGGCCTGGAGCGCCGACCCGCACCGCCTGCGTGTCACCGGCGACCGCGCCATCGGCCTGGGCGCCTGCGACATCAAGGGCGCTGCCGCCGGCCTGCTGGCCGCCGCGCGGCACAGCCAGGGTGACGCCGCCTTCCTGTTCAGCACCGACGAGGAAGCCAACGACGCCCGCTGCATCGCTGCCTTCCTGGCAAGCGATCACGGCTTCAATGAAGCAGTGGTGGCCGAGCCGACCGGCGGCCAGGCGGTGCTGGCCCACCGCGGCATCAGCTCGGTGCGCCTGCGTTTTCGCGGCCGGGCCGGGCATGCCTCCGCCGCCGACGCCTTCGAGCAGAGCGCGGTGCACCAGGCCATGCGCTGGGGCGCGAAGGCGCTGGACTTCGCCGCGGCCCAGGGCCATGCCCGCTTCGGTGGCCTGACCGGCCTGCGCTTCAACATCGGCCGGATCGAGGGTGGCATCAAGGGCAACATGATCGCGCCGGACTGCGAGCTGCGCTTCGGCTTCCGGCCGCTGCCGTCCATGGACATGCCGCAGTTGCACGCGCAGCTTCGCGACCTCGCCGACCCGGCCGCGCTGGAGCTGTACGAGGAAACCTTCCGCGGCCCGCCGCTGCCGGCCGGTGACATCGCCGGCGCCGAGGAGCGGCGCCTGGCGGCCCGCGATCTCGCCGACGAACTCGGCCTGCCCATCGGCAACGCCGTCGACTTCTGGACCGAGGCCTCGCTGTTCTCCGCCGCCGGCCTGACCGCCCTGGTCTACGGACCGGGCGACATCGCCCAGGCGCATGCCGCCGACGAATGGGTCGCGCTCGACCAGCTCGCCGACTACGCCGCCACCGTCCACCGCATCCTGGCCGCCTGAGCATGTCCCAGACCCGCAGCACCATCGTCCGCCTGCTCTCCAACATGGGCAGTGCCAAGGAGATCCAGCAGTACCTCAAGCGCTTCTCGCAGCTGGACGCGGCCCGCTTCGCCGTGGTCAAGGTCGGCGGCGCCATCCTGCGCGACGAGCTGGAGGCCCTGGTCAGCTCGCTGTCCTTCCTGCAGCAGGTCGGCCTGACCCCGATCGTCATCCACGGCGCCGGCCCGCAGCTGGATGAGGAGATGGCCAGGGCCGGCATCGGCAAGAAGACCGTGGACGGCCTGCGTTTCACCGATCCGGCCGGCCTGGCCGTGGTGCGCAAGGTGATGCAGGGCGAGAACCTGCGCCTGGTCGAGGCCCTGCAGGCCCAGGGCGTGCGCGCCACCTCGGTTACCGGCGGCGTGTTCGAGTGCGGCCTGCTGGGGCGGCGCAAGTACGGCCTGGTCGGCAAGGTCGAGCGCGTGCACATCGCGCCCATCCAGGCGGCCATCAAGGTCGGCTCGATCCCGGTGATCGCCTCGCTGGGCGAAACCGCCGGCGGCCAGATCCTCAACGTCAATGCCGATTGGGCCGCCAACGAACTGGTCAAGACCCTGCGCCCCTACAAGATCGTCTTCCTCACCGCTACCGGCGGCCTGCTGGACGGCGAGGGCAGGGTGATCGACTCGATCAACCTCAGCACCGACTACGAGGGCCTGATGGCCCAGCCCTGGCTGCACTCGGGCATGAAGGTGAAGATCCAGCAGATCCACGAGCTGCTGATGCAGCTGCCGCCGGACAGCTCGGTCTCCATCACCCGGCCCGACCAGCTGGCCAAGGAACTGTTCACTCACCGCGGGTCCGGCACCCTGGTCCGGCGCGGCGAGCGGGTGCGCTGCGTCACCAGCTGGCGGAAGCTGGACCTGAAGAGGCTGCGCACCCTGATCGAATCCGGCTTCGGCCGACGCCTCGCCCCGGACTACTTCGAGAAGACCAGGCCCTACCGCGTCTACGTCTCCGAGCATTACCGCGCCGCCCTGATCCTGACCCTGGAAGGCGGCCTGCCGCACCTGGACAAGTTCGCCGTGGCCGAGGACGCCCAGGGCGAAGGCCTGGGCCGGGCCGCCTGGCAGGTGATGCGGGCGGACAATCCGTGCCTGTTCTGGCGCGCCCGCCCGGGCAACCCGGTCAACGAGTTCTACCTGGACGAGGCCGACGGCTGCCTCAAGGGCGAGCGCTGGAACGTCTTCTGGTATGGCCTGGAGGGCTGGGACCAGGTGATGTTCGCGGTGGATCATTGCCGGGCCCGCCCGGCGACACTGAAGAGTTGAGTCATGGAGAGGATCAGACTGGGCCTCATCGGCGCCCGCGGCCATGTCGGCAGCGAGCTGATCCGGCTGCTGGCCGCGCATCCGCGCTTCGAACTGGCCTTCGTCGGCTCGCGCGAGCGGGCAGGGCAGCGCTTGGCCGAGCACGAGGCCGCCTACGCCGGCGAGCTCCGCTACAGCAATCCCGATCCCGCGACCGCCGCCATGCTGGGCGCCGACGCGGTGGTACTGGCCCTGCCCAACGGCCTGGCCGCGCCCTATGTGCAGGCCTTCGAGGCGCAGGCGCCGGACACGGTGCTGCTGGACCTGTCGGCCGACTACCGCTTCGATGCCGGCTGGTACTACGGCCTGCCGGAACTGACCCGCGCCCGCGCCGCCGGTGCCCGCCGCATCAGCAATCCCGGCTGCTACGCCACCGCGATGCAGCTGGCGGTGGCGCCGATGCTCGGCCGCCTGGCCGGGCCGGCGCAGTGCTTCGGCGTGTCCGGCTACAGCGGTGCCGGCACCTCGCCCTCCGACCGCAACAACCCGGAAAAGCTGCGCGACAACCTGATGCCCTATGCCCTGGCCGGCCACATCCACGAGCGCGAGGTCGGCCACCAGCTCGGCCATCCGGTGGAGTTCATGCCGCATGTGGCGCCGCATTTCCGCGGCATCAGCCTGACCGCCAACCTGCACCTGGCCGCGGCGCTGACGCTGGACGAGGTCAAGCGCATCTACCGCGAGGCCTACGCCGGCGAGCCGCTGGTGGCGGTGCTGGACGAGGCGCCCTGGGTCAGCCGTATCGCCGGCCGCAACGGCGCCGAGGTCGGCGGCTTCACGCTCTCGGAAGACGGCCGCCGCCTGGTGGTGGTGGCCACCCTCGACAACCTGCTCAAGGGCGCCGCCAGCCAGGCCCTGCAGAACCTCAACCTGGCCTTCGGCCTGCCCGAAACGATGGGGATAGCGACATGAGCGAGCTGCTCTGGCAGAAGCCCGGCGTGGAAGTGGATCCGCGCATCCAGGCCTTCCTGGCCGGCGATGACGTGCTGCTGGACCGGGAGTTCATCCTGGACGACATCACCGCCTCGGCGGCGCATGCCCGCGGGCTGGCGCGCATCGGCCTGCTCACCGGGGACGAGTGCGATGCCCTGTGCCGCGAGCTGCAGGCGCTGGCCACCGACATCGAAAGCGGCGCCTTCGTGCTCGACGCCCGCTTCGAGGACGGCCACTCGGCCATCGAGTCGCGCCTGGTCGAGCGCCTGGGCGAAGTCGGTCGCAAGATCCACACCGGCCGCAGCCGCAACGACCAGATCCTGGTTGCCACCCGCCTGTGGCTGAAGCGCAAGCTGGGCGAGCTGCGCCGGCTGTGTCACGAACTGGCCGGGCTTTGCCTGCGGCGGGCGGAAACCGAGGCGCTGCCGATGCCGGGCTACACCCACCTGCAGCGTGCGGTGGTGTCCTCCACGGCGATGTGGTGGGCCGGTTATGCCGAGGCCTTCATCGATGACGCCGTGCGCGCCGGCCAGGCCCGTGACTGGCTGGACGCCAATCCGCTGGGCACCGCCGCCGGCTACGGCGTCAACCTGCCGCTGGACCGCGAGGGCAGCACGAAGGAACTGGGCTTCGCCCGCATGCAGGTCAGCCCGATCTACGCCCAGCTCAGCCGCGGCAAGTTCGAGATCGCCGCCGTCGACGCGCTCGGCGCCGCCGTCCTGGACCTGCGCCGCCTGGCCTGGGACCTGAGCCTGTTCACCACCGCCGAGTTCGGCTTCGTCAGCCTGCCGGCGCAGTACACCACCGGCAGTTCGATCATGCCGAACAAGCGCAATCCCGACCTGGTCGAGCTGATGCGCGCCACCTATGCCAGCATCGCCGCCGCCCGCGTCGAGCTGGAGCAGCTGCTGTCCCTGCCCGGCGGCTACCACCGCGACCTGCAGTACAGCAAGGGCGCGCTGTTCCATGCCTTCGGCCGTGGCCTGGGCGCGCTGGCCCTGCTGCCGGGCCTGCTGCAGGGCCTGCAATGGAAGCCGGAGCGGCTGGCGCAGGCCTTCGACGAGGGCATGTACGCCACCGATCGCGCCATCGAGCTTGCCCGCGAGGGCCTGCCTTTCCGCGAGGCCTATCGCCTGGCGGCGGTGGAACCGCTGCCCAGGGCCGGTGCCGACCCGCAGGCCAGCCTCGACGCGCGTGTTTCGCCGGGCGGGCACGCGGCGCTGGGGCTGGAGGTGCTGCGGGAACGCATGGCGGCGCTGTCCCCATGAGTCTGGATCCCTGCTGTGACTGGTCTGCCTGTGGCTAGTCAATCCAGATCGTGAGGCTGTGCCTGCCAGTCCGGAGTCTCCATCGAGCAAGCCTCCCACGCCTTTGGCGTGCTGCTGGTTGCTGTTCTGAAGGACGTTCATGACAGTGCGGACTTCGCCGACAAGATCATCCAGGATGGTGCTGGGGTATCAGGACGTTCAGCCTGAGATCCCGGCTCAGCAGGTTGGGTGCTTGGAGCGGGGCTTCGGTTTCTTCCCCTTGGGGGATTGGCCGCAGCCGGCGTCGAAATGCAAGGGCATGCCATGGCGCCCGGGCCTATGGTTGCCCTCAAGCCATCGCACGAACCTCTCCACTGATCGTTCCCGGTGGGACAGGCGGACACCGCGACCACCCACGTTCAACCTGATGTCAGCGGGGAGATGGATGCGCTCGGCTCCGAAGTACCAGAACCGTTTCCCGACGAAGACGTACGGGCTTCTGGTGTCCTGCTTCAGGTGCTCGTCTCCATTGTGGTAGTGGTTCCGGTGTTGCTTCCAGCCTTTGCCTTCACGGAGCTCGTAGAAGTTGTCGCCACACCGTCTCTCAGGGGGATCGTCAGCAGGCTTCTTGTCCTCGAAGCGCGAATCCCGGAAGTACTCGTCCTGACGAATCCGTTCGTCCACCTGTAGCGCGTACACGAGCCTGTGTCCGTCGGCCTTTCCGGAGAACCCACAAATCCAGTCGTCGGCATCCGCGCGGATTCCCATGTGGTTGGGCGTGCAGTTGGCCAGGGTGCAGTACTCGCCGAAGGGGTTGGGCGCGAATCCGGTGTCGTGAGTGACGATGTAGGTGTAGAGCTTCATTCAGCCTTTTGGCACGCGAGGATCGAGGATCAATGTCAATGCCCGTTATCGGCGTTCTTCAGCACCCGCGCCGACATCCACACCACCAGGCCGGCGCCGATGGCCAGCACCGCCCACAGCAGCCAGCGCTGCCAGTCCTCGCCGCGGCGCGGGGCCAGGGCGGCCTCGCCGCCGGCTTCGCTGCGGGCGCCGAGGGTCGCCGGCGCCGGCTGCTCGCCGGAAGCGGCCAGGGCGGTGTGCACCGGGTAGTTCGGGCGGGCCACGCGGGTGCTGCCGGCCACCAGGGTGTAGGGCGCCGGACCCTGGGCCAGCAGCACGAAGTGCTCGGGCCGGTACTGCAGGACCAGGGTCGGGGCGCTGGCCAGGGCCGGCTGCGTGCTGACCTGCCATTCGCGGTCGCGGCGCGCGTAGGTGTCCGGCGCCAGGTGCCGCACCTCGTTCGCGCCCTGGCCGAGGCGGAAGGCGGTGAAGCCGGCGGCCATGCCCCACCATTCCTGGCCCGTGTCGCGGGCGTTGATCTGCACCGCCGCGACGGAGTTGGCGTCGGCCAGGCGCAGGTCGACGCGCTCGACCAGGACCGGCGCCGGACTGGTGTAGCGGAAGGCGCCGGGCTCGCCGGGCACGGGCTCGCCCTGCAGCTCCAGGCTCAACCAGGGCCGCTCGTCGCCGCTGCGCACGCGGCGTTCGATTTCCAGGCGGTCGATCTGCGGCCAGTTGCCCTCGTTCTCGATGCTCAGGCGCAGGTAGCGCGCGTCGCTGCGCTCGAAGTCCAGGCGCAGGCGCTCGATGCGCAGGCCGTTGTCGTCCAGGGCGATCAGCGGCAGGCCGTGGCCGAGGCGGCGCCAGCCGATGAGGTCGTCGGAGCCGCTGACGGACACGCGCAGGTTCACCGGCAGTCGCGCCTCGTAACCCAGCTGCACGTGCAGGGTGGAGGCGGCGTCCGGGTCCTCGCCGCGGTCCAGCAGCAGGTCGTGGCGGCCCGTGGGCGCGGTCTGCTGCTCACTGGCCCGCAGCTCCAGGCCGCGCAGGCGGCCATCGGCATCCCGCTCCAGGCGCAGGCTCAGGTCTTCGCCCTGGCCGGGCTCGGGCAGCGGCACGCGCAGCCAGGGCACCGGATCGCGCAGCACGAAGTCCTCGCCCTGCGGCGGCAGGTGCGCGAAGGGCACCGGCTTGCCGTCGGCATTGAACACCGCCAGGTCGCCGAGGTCGGCGCGTTGCACGTACTGCAGCACCTCGGCATCCAGCACCAGCAGGTGCGCGGAAGCCTGGTCGTCGGCCTGGATGGGCCATTGCCAGGCGAAGTCGTCGGTCGTCTGCGCCGCGGCGGGCGCGGCCAGGGCGAGGGCGAGGCAGGCAAGGAGAAGGCGCATCAGGTCGTTTCCTCGGAGGAACGGGGCGGAGTGGGCGCCAGCCGACCGACGATCACCAGCAGCAGGCCGACGGCCAGGAAAGAGGCAATGCCGGTGAGGTTGCCCAGGAACAGGCGATCCACCGCCAGCAGCTTGATCAGCACCAGCACCAGCAGGCCGGCGCCCAGCCACCAGACCGGCCGCGACTGGCGGCGCGAACCGATCACCCAGGCGCTGACGCCGGCCACGCACCAGCTGATGGTCAGCGCCGCCTGCGCCAGGCGCTCGGCCAGCAGCATCGGCAGCCAGGGCAGGCCGGCCAGCTGGTGGCAGGCGCGCAGGGCCAGCACGGTCAGCAGCAGGGTCGCCAGCAGGCCCCAGAGCAAGCCGGGGATGCCGCGCGGCAGTGGCAACCGGCGCAGTACCGCCAGTGCCGCCATCAGGCCGGCCAGCAGCATCAGCTCCAGCGGGTTGAACAGCGGCAGCCAGGGCAGCGGATCGCTGTCGCCGCGATCGAGCAGGCCGATCAGCCAGCCCAGGGCCAGCAGGCAGCCGAGGATGATCAGCCATACCCGGCGCCAGGCCGGGAATTCCGCCGCCACCGGCCAGCCGCCGATGTTCGGCCGCAGTGCCGCCAGCGCCGCCAGGGTGGCGCCCGGCGCCATCGCCAGCGGCAGCCACCAGCCGGTACCCAGGCCGAAGCGGTACTCGGCCCAGCGCGCCAGGCTGAAGCCGGCGCCGAACATCAGCGCCAGCAGCACGGCGATGTGCGCCGCCGGCAGCAGGCGCGAGCGCGGCTGCCGCAGGGCGCGGGTCGAGGCCAGGCTGGCGGCGATCCACAGCCACCACAGGCGCTCCTCGCCGCCGAACCAGTGCGCCGGCACGCCCAGCCAGTACCAGGAGCCGTTCTCCAGCGAGGCCAGCGCCAGCAGCGGCAACAGCAGGCAGGCCAGCGTCAGCGCCCAGCCCAGGCGCGGCCAGGCCATCGGCCGGCGCAGCAGCGCCGCCAGCACGGCGGTGATCGCGGCGTAGCCGCCGAAGGCGGTGGCGACGCTGTCCGGTTCCAGGTTCACCAGGATCTCGCGCGCGCCCAGCACGCTCCACCAGAACAGGCCGCCGATGAACAGCAGGATGGGCAGCACGCGGAAGCGGCCGGCGCGGTCATGCAGCCAGGCGGAGCCGAAGGCGGCCAGCGACAGCAGCAACAGGTTCAGCGCATGGCCGTTGATGAGCAGGCGGTCGCGGAAGTCGGGATGGTGGTCGAACAGGCTCACGATCCAGGCGCAGGCCGCCAGGAACTGCAGCACCAGGCCGGCCCAGCGGGTCAGGCTGCGCTGCTGGCGCAGGCCCAGCCAGACCATGCCCAGGCCCTGCAGCGCCCAGGCCGCCGAGGTCCAGCGCGCTTCCAGCGCCAGCGGGATGGCCAGGGTGGCGAAGACCACGCCCAGGGCGGCGGCACTCTGCGCCAGCGTGCGCAGGCGCGGATTGCGCACCGCCCAGGTGCCGAGCAGGGCATACACGGCCGCCACCACCACCGCGCTGGCCGCCAGCGGCATGCGCTCGCCGTCCAGCAGCGCCACCTGCAGCGGGAAGGCCACCAGCGGCGTGCCGAACAGCAGGGTGCCGTCCACCTTGCCGTTGGCCTCGCGCCCGGCCAGGGCGTACAGCACCGGGATGGCGACGTAGAACAGGAAGAACAGCACCAGGAAGGGCTCGACCGTGGCGAACAGCTCCGGCCGGTAGTACTTCGCGCCCCAGAGCGTGCCGATCACGAAGGTGAAGGCGAAGCCGACCAGGTTCAGCGCCCGCCACGGCCGGAACCAGGCGATGCCGAACACCGCCGTGTTGAGCAGCGCGTAGTAGGAGAACAGGGCGATGTGGTTACCGCTGCCGGTGGAGATCAACACCGGCGCCAGGTAGCCGCCGATGAAGCCCAGCACTGCCAGGGCCACGGCGTTCTGCCGCACTGCCAGCACGCTGGCGCCGGCCACCAGCACGAGCACGATGGCGAAGGCCGGGCCGGCGCCGATCACGCCGTAGTAGCGGAAGGCGGCGAACACCACCAGCAGCAGCACGCCGATGGCGCCGCCCTGCAGGCTGAGGCCGAAGGCCGGCCGCTGCGGCGCGCTGCGCAGGCCCCAGACCAGGCCGGCGATGGCGGCGGCGGCGATGCCGGCCAGGCGCAGCTCGATCGGCAGCACCAGCCAGCCGGCATCGGCGGCGTACTTGAGGGCGCTGGCGATGCCGAACATCAGCACCAGCACGCCGATCTTCACCGGCACGTTGCCTTCGAACAGCCAGCTGCGGACCAGGGCGGTGAGGCGGTCCAGGGCGCCGGGCTCGGCCGGCTCCGCCGACCGGGCCGGACGGCTGGCCGCGGCCTGGCTGCCAGCCGGGTAGGGCGGGGGCGCCGGCGTCGGGCCGGGCGCCGGCGTGGCCGGTACCGGGGGTGGCGTCGGCGGGGTTGCGGGCGTGGCGGCGGCGGCCTGGGCCTGTGCCGGGGCCGCGGCGGCGCGGCCTTCCAGCCGGGCCAGCCGTGCCTCCAGGGCGCGCAGGCGGCCGTACTGCCTGATCACCAGGCCCAGCAGGGCGCCGGCCAGGGCGCCGCCGAGAAGGCCGAGCACCTCCTCATCGATCGCCGCCGCCAGCCAGCCGAAGAACGCTCCGAGTATCCCCAGGATCCAGGCCATGCCACTCCCCTTGGCTTGTCCCGGCGGAGTGTATGCGGGGAGGACGCGGGCCGGCCATCCGCCCGTCAGGCCCTGCGCCCCGGCTGGCCGGTGTCCGGCGGTATCGACCGCATTGTCCCGGCCGCTCGATACGACTTTCGACACTCGGCTCCGGCGGATGCCGGCGCGAGCATGCGGCCCGTACGGCCCGGCCGCCGCGTGCACCCGGGCCACCCAGTCATCGACGAGGAGCTGCCCATGATCCGGAAGTCCCTGTTGGCCCTGATGCTTGCCGCGCCGCTGTCGCTGATTGCCGGAGCCAGGGCGGCTGCCCCGGCGGCGGAGGCGCCGGCGGAGCCCGCGAAGGTGATGGTGGTCGGCCTGGTCCACCTGGCCAATCCGGGCCGCGATCTGTTCAACGTGCAGGTGGATGACGTGCTGTCCGACCGCCGCCAGGCCGAGATCGCGCGGATCGTCGAGGGCCTGGCCCGGTTCGGGCCGGACAGGGTGATGGTGGAAATGCCGGCCGCCCTGGCCGACGAGCGCTACGCCGCCTACCGCGCCGGCAGCCTGCCGCCGTCGCGCAGCGAGAGCGTGCAGCTTGGCTTCCGGCTGGCGGCACTGCGCGGCCTGGAGCGGGTCCATGGCATCGACGTCGGTGGCGACTTTCCCTTCGCCGAGGTCCAGGCCTTCGCCGAGCGGCATGGCCGCGGCGCCAAGCTGCAGGCGATGCTGGACGGCATCGGCGAGGAGATCCAGGGCATGAACCGGCGCCTGGCCGAGGGCAGCCTGGGCTCGCTGCTGCGCTACATGAACCAGCCGGAGCGGATCCTGCGCCTGCACGGCAGCTACATCGACTACCTGCGCTTCGGCGAGGGCGAGGAACAGCCCGGCGCCGTCCTGGCCTCGGCCTGGTATGCCCGCAACCTTCAGATCTGCGCCCGCCTGTTGCAGGCCCTGGAGCCGGGCAGCCGGGCGGTGGTGATTTACGGCGAGGGCCACGCCCACCTGCTGCGCCAGTGCGTGTACGAGGCGCCGGGGGTGGAGCTGGTCGAGGCGGCCGACTACCTGCCCGAGTGAGGGCAGGAGGGCTGGGCGGCCGGCCGGGCGACTGGCAGGGAACGGATCAGGAAAAAGGAAAGGCCCGGAAAACATGGCTTTCCGGGCCTTTCGCGGGATTGGTCGGGGAGACAGGATTTGAACCTGCGACTTCTACGTCCCGAACGTAGCGCTCTACCAGGCTGAGCTACACCCCGAGGGATCGAGCCGCGCATTTTAGGGGTCGCGGCGGCCCTCGGCAAGTGCGGGTTCCGGTCGGGCGCCCGGGCGCAGGCCCCGGAGCGGCGCCAGCCGCTAGAATGCGCCGGTTCCGCCATGGAGTTACGCGCCTTGATCAAGCCCCGCACCCCGCCCGGGGTCATGGAGCTGCTGCCCCGTGACCAGATCGCCTTCCAGCGCATGCTGGACGTGATCCGCCGCAACTACGAGCGCTTCGGCTTCCTGCCGGTGGAAACGCCGGTGTTCGAGCTGTCCGAGGTGCTGCTGACCAAGTCCGGCGGCGAGACCGAGCGGCAGGTGTACTTCGTGCAGTCCACCGGCGCCCTGGAGAAGGGCGGCGAGGGCCTGCCGGAACTGGCGCTGCGTTTCGACCTGACCGTGCCCCTGGCCCGCTACGTGGCCGAGCACGAGCACGAGCTGGCCTTCCCCTTCCGGCGCTACCAGATCCAGCGCGTCTACCGCGGCGAGCGGGCCCAGCGCGGCCGCTTCCGCGAGTTCTACCAGTGCGACATCGACGTCATCGGCAAGGACGGCCTGCACCTGCGCCACGATGCCGAGATGCCGGCGGTGATCCACGCCGTGTTCACCGAGCTGGGCGTGGGCGGCTTCACCATCCAGCTGAACAACCGCAAGCTGCTGCGCGGCTTCTTCGAGGCCCAGGGCATCGCCGACGGCGAGCGCCAGGCGCTGGTGCTGCGCGAGATCGACAAGCTGGACAAGCGTGGCGCCGAAGCCGTGCGCGCCACCCTGGTCGGTCCGGACTTCGGCCTGGCCGACGGCGTGGTGGAGCGGATCATGGACTTCGTCGGATTCCGCTCCAGCGGTCATGACGAGGCCATCGCCCGCCTGGCGGCGCTGCGCGCCGAAGGCGAGGCTGCCGGCAACGAATCGCTGCTCGCCGGCGCCGCCGAACTGGCCGAGGTGCTGGAGCTGCTGCGCGCCCAGGGCCTGCCCGAGAGCGACTATGCGGTGAACTTCAGCATCGCCCGCGGCCTGGACTACTACACCGGCACCGTCTACGAGACCACGCTGGACGATCACCCGCAGATCGGCTCGGTCTGCTCCGG
>Ga0207873_1000094_pt1 | contig 92753 bp, 69 predicted proteins | sample BGWIniCompost_FD_187373 | JGI IMG/M metagenome (GOLD analysis project Ga0207873, IMG submission 187373) | Cellulose adapted compost microbial communities from Newby Island Compost Facility, Milpitas, CA, USA - BGW Initial Compost (SPAdes)... ... | reverse complement strand
GTCACCTTGTCCTCGGACACCGCTGGCGACTGGCCGGAGCGGCTCCTCGGGGCGCTGAACCGCGAGCTCCGGGGAGAGCCCGGCGTGTTCCTGAGCGCCCTCGACGACTTGCTCGAGGAGGCCGCCCAGGAGGGGATCGCGATCGACGAGTTCCAACGGGCGATCACGCTCTTGCGCAGGGAGGGGAACCGCGCCCGCTCCGAAGATCCGGCGCGCCGGGCCGCGCAAGAGCGGCTCTGGCACGCGGCCCGGATGCGTATCGGTGATGCGTCCGTGAGAACGCAAGGCAAACGCCGCCTCGAGGTCGAGCTGTCCGCCGTACGCCTCGCGCACTCCGGCGAGAGGTTCGCGACCGCCTTGAGCCTGCCCTTGCTCGAGCGCGCCATCGTCGGCGCCTTGCCGGAGATGGGGATCCCGCACGCGGCCGTCTTCCTCTGCTCCGACACCCAGCGACGCCTGCGCCCCTTCGTCTTGTTGCGGGACGGAGAGGCGATCCCCGTCGATGGGGAGCCCTTCGACGCCATCGAGCTGCGCCCCGCCGATCTCTTCGGCGATCGTCGCTTCAGCCTGTACGTGATGCCGCTGACCTTCGAGGCACGCCTCCTGGGCGTCTCGATGATGGCCGCCGGCGCGAACGAGACCATCTACGAGACCCTGCGGCATCAAATCGGCTCTGCCCTGACCACCGCCTCGATGCATCGCCAGGTCGTGGAGCAGATCGCCGCCCGAGAGCGGGTCGAGAAGGAGAGCGCGGCCAAGGAGACGCGCATGGCCGCCGCGATCCAGACGTCGATCGTCCCCCAGAGCTTCGCCGTCGACGGCCTCGACGTCGCCGCGCGGATGCTCCCCGCGGCGGACGCAGGGGGCGACTACTACGACGTCGTCGCCACGGAGGAGGGAGCCTGGCTCGCGGTGGGGGACGTCAGCGGCCATGGTCTCGCCGCAGGCCTGATCATGCTCATGCTCCAGAGCATGATGGCGGTCCTCCTCCGCCGGGAGAGCTGCCGCAGCCCCGCCGAGGTGGTCACGGACGTCAACCGCGCCCTCTTCCACAACCTTCGGGATCGGCTCGGACGCGATGATCACGCGACCCTGGTCGTCCTCCTCTATCGACGTGACGGTCACGTCGTCTTCGCTGGCGCTCACGAGGAGCTCCTCGTCGTCCGCCATCGGACGGGCCAGGTGGAGTGCATCTCGACCACGGGCGTCTGGGTCGGCGCGATGCAGGACGTCCGGGCCGTGACCCACGACGCCCACTTCCTCCTGGAGGACGGTGATCTTCTGGTCCTGTTCACCGATGGCGTCGTGGAGGCCCGCAACGCCCAGGGGGCGCAGTTCGGCATCGAGCGGCTGTGCGCGACGCTGCAGGCGCACCGCGCCGCGCCCGTGGAGGAGCTCTGCGACGCGGTGCTGCGCCAGGTGCGCGCCTGGACCCCCACCCTCGACGACGACGTGACCCTGCTGGCGCTGCGCTACCAGGCGCCGCGCGGCGGCTAGAGCGCCGCTCGGCTCGCCTGCAGGAGAGCTCCGCCCGTCAGGCCGCCGCCGAACCCCAGCGCAGCGAACGCCGCGGCCCCGAGCTTCGACGGAGCGTGCAGGCGCCGGCTCAGGCGAGCCCGATCACGAGCGCCGCCATCACCAACACGAGGTGCGGCATCGAGGCGAGGAACAACGACCGAGCCCAGGCGTGGTCCGCGTCCGCCCGCAGGCCGCGCAGGGCCCACGCGACGAACAGGGCCCCGGACACCCCCGCGAGAGCACCGTAGACGACGCCGACCAGGCCGTCCCAGTAGGGCAGCAAGGTCGTGGCCCAGAGCGCGATCGCCAGGACCGCGATGTGCCGCTTCGCGTGGGCGAGGCCCCGCTCCGCCGCGAGGACCTTGAGCCCCGCGCGCGCGTACTCGTCCCGTCGGAAGACGGAGATCGCGAGGAAGTGCGGCAGCTGCCAGACGAAGAGGATCGCGAAGAGCGCGAAGGCCCTCCGATCGAAGGTCCCCGCCATCGCCGCGTAGCCGATCGCGGGAGGCAACGCGCCGGGGACCGCCCCGACGTAGAGAGACAGGGGCGTGACCCGCTTCAGCGGGGTGTAGACGAGGACGTAACTGAGCAGCGCGAAGGCGGACAACGCCACTGCGGTCAGCGTCGTGAAATGCGCGAGGAGCGCGAGCCCTGCGATGGACACCCCGACGCCGAAGAGGAGCGCCTCGTCGGGGGTGAGCCGCCCGGTGGGCAGGGGGCGCGTCCGGGTCCGCGTCATGAACGCGTCCGAGTCGATCTCGAGGAGCATGTTCAGGGCGTTCGCGCCCGCGACCACGAGGCCCGTGCCGAGGACCGCCCAGGCGAGGGTCAGGCCATCCAACGGTCCCGACGCCGCGAGCCCGCCGCAGGCCGTCGTGACCAGCACGAGGCGCGTCACTCCCGGCTTACTCAGCTCGAGAAACGCCCGCAGGGTACGGGAAACGTCCCGGGGCTCGTCCAGTAGATCCGCAGGGGTCTGCATGCCCACTCAGGCCTTGTTCTGCTTTTTCCGAACGGCTTGCTTGTCCGACAGGGACTTACCCGCGAGCTGCTTGGGCTCTTCGTCTTCGTCGGCGTCGTCCGACTCGTCCGGATCGTCGGTGATGCCCTTCTTGAAGTTACGGATGCCCTCACCGAGGCCCTTGCCGATGTCGCCCAGCCGACTGGCTCCGAAGAGGAGCAGGATGACGAGCGCGATGAGGACGATCTGCCAGGGGCCAACAGCCATGAGGAATGTCTCCAGCGGTCGCCAGGCCTGACCCAGGACCCATCCTCGTCGGGTGGGCTCCTCGGGGCGCCGGGCGGTGTGCCGCGTCCTTTACCACCGGGGCCTACCGCGAGCAACGCAGCGGCCGAATCCACCGTGGGCCCGGAGAGTGGCTCGGGAACGCCGCGGTTCCGCCGCGAGAGCGCCCTTGGTATGCTCGCCCCCCTCGGGGGGGTGTGCGCCCCGCGGGATTGGAGCAATTGGATGGAAACGTCGAATAGTTCGCCCGAAGCGGAACGGCGCGCCCCAGGCGCCCCCTCCCTCCACCCTCGAAGCGCCCGCACGCTCCTCGCGCTGGCCGGCGCGGCCCTCACCTTCGCGACGACCCTCCCCGCTCGAGCGACGGGCACCGACGCGGCGTCGACCGACGGCAAGGGGATCGCCGCCGGGATCCTGCTCGGGGCGGAGACCGTGGTGCTCGCGGAGGCGGCTTTGGGTGTGCGCCCTGGGTGGGCCTACCTGGTCGGCGCCGGCGTGGGTGCCGTTGGCGGCGGCGTCGGGGGCTACTTCCTCGAAGACCACATCAGCCCCAAGACGGCCACCGTGCTCCTCGCGAGCGGCCTGGTCCTCGCCATCCCGGCGACGATCGCCGCGTTGAGCGCGAGCGCCTACGAGCCGCCGCGGGACTACGTGCAGGACACCGCCCCGGAGGACGAACCCGTGGACGCGGTGCCCCAGGGGGCGAGCGCTCCTCGGCGCCCGACCCTGTCCCTCGTCGTGCCCCCCTCCCTGATCGGCGTCGACGAGGGGCGGTGGTCGGTGGGTGTGCCCGCCGTCAGCCTCCTCGACGTCTGGTCGCCCGAGGACCGCCTGACCTACGGCCTGTCCCGCGAGACCGAGCTCCGCGTGCCGGTGCTGGCGATGCGCTTTTGAGCCGCCGCGCGGTGGCGGGGGCTGCCCGCGTGACGATTGCGGGGATGCGTTTCCGAGCAGCGCGCGGAGTCGAGCAGCGACGCACACTGTGATGGATAAGTGACCAACGGGCGCAGCTCCTCCCACCCGTGCCACCAGGTCGGCGCGGAACCTACTCGCGCGCCTGGCTTCCACGAGGCATCGCCTTCTTCTAACATTCATGGAGATGAGCGAACTGGACGGGCGTCGTGAGCCCACCTCCAGCAAGCTCGAACAAGGCGGCGTCAGGAGTTCCCTGTCGCGGTCGCGGCCCGAAGACGACTCGAACAACGGCGAAACGACCATGGTAGAGCTCGCGCCCCAACGGGGTAGCTCGCGCAGCAAGCGCGGCGAAGATCCAGCCCTCGGCAAAGTCATCGCGGGGCGCTATCGCCTGGAGGCTCGCATCGGCGAGGGCGGCATGGGCATCGTGTACCGCGCTCGGCACGTGCTGATCGATCGAGTGGTCGCGGTGAAGCTCATTCGGCCGGATCTGCGCGGAGAGACGCACCTGCGCGCCTGGATGTTGCGGGAGGCGCGCGCCGCGAACCGCGTCGATCACGCGCACATCATCGACATCCACGACATCGGGGAGACCGACGACGGCGAGCTGTACCTGGTCATGGAGTACCTGATCGGCACGCCACTCTCCACGGAGCTCGCCCGTGGGCCGATGCCCCTGCAGCGCGCGGTCGACATCATCGAACAGATGGGCGCCGCCCTCTGCCGCGCCCACGACCTCGGGGTCGTCCACCGGGACCTCAAGAGCGATAACATCCTGCTCACCGCCCGAGGCGGCCGCCAGGATTTCGTGAAGATCCTCGACTTCGGCCTCGCGGCCCTCGCCCACGATCCGCGGCTCGCGCCCAAGGGCGCGGTCTTCGGAACGCCGGAGTACATGTCCCCCGAGCAGGCGCGCGGCGAACAGGCGGGGCCCCAGTCGGACCTGTACGCCCTCGGCGTGCTGTTCTTCGAGATGATGACCGGGCAGCTGCCCTTCCGCGCCAGCGACCGCGACACGCTCCTCGAGATGCAGCGCACGGGGCGCGCCCCCCTGCCCTCCTCCGTCCGCCGCGACTGCCACCCGGAGGCGGAGAAGATCGTGATGCGCTTGCTGGAGAAGGATCAGCGCAAGCGCTACAGGGACGGGCACCATCTGCTCGAGGAGCTCAAGAAGCTCCAGCGCTCGCTGCCCAGCCACACCACCTGGGACGCCAAGAAGGCGGCGGACGGTACGACGGCCACCCCGCCCGTCCCGCCGCCGCCCCGCTCCCCGAGTGTGATGGAGTGGGCGAGCCGCGCGGGGCTCTTCTCCCGCATGGTCGCGCGCGCGTTCCCCGCCGGGAACGCGCCCGCCGACGTCTCCCAGGCCCTCGCCACCCTCTGGGACGTGGCAGCGAAGGCCAACCATCTCGAAGGCGAGGTGGCGAGCCACACGCGCAAGCTCGAAGCTCTGGAGCGACGCGGTCGCGCCCTGCGCGCCGAGATCGGCCGCAAGGTGGAGGAGCTGGCCCAGGAGGAGTCGCGCGCCCTGCGGGAAGCCGCGGCCTACTCGGAGGAGGAAGGTCAGGCGCGCCGAGAGCTGGCCCAGGCGCAGGCCGCTGCTCGCGAGCACGTAGCCGCCGCGGACCACGCGGAGAAGCTCGGGCAAGGGACGCGCACCCTCTTCGAGCGGGCGGGGGCGGCTCGCGCGCTGGTCGACGCCAAGGCGGCGTGGCTCGCGACCCGCGAACGGCGCCGCAAGGCCCGTGAGTCGGTGGCCGCAGATCTGCGCGCCCAGATCGAGGAGCTACGCGGTCAGCTGTCGCGCTACGCGGACGCCGTCGAAGAGGATCTCGCCGCGGGTCGAGAGAAGATCGCGGCGCGGACGCGGGACGGCCTCGCTTACGAGAAGCAGTTCGTCGACGCGTGCAACGTCCTCGTGAGCCACCTCAAAGGCAAACCCGAGGTGCGCGACCTGATGAACGAGCTGAGGGCGAGCACCGAGCAGGCGCCGCAGTCGGGCGCCGCGAAGGTCGAGCCAGCCCGCGCGGCCAGCTGAGCCCAGGACGCCAGCTGAGCCCAGGAGGCCAGCTGAGCTCAGGAGGCCAGCTGCACTCAGGAGGCCAGCTTCGTGCTCAAGAAAGCCCGGAGCTTGACCGCGTTCTTCGCGTCCTGACCGAGGGGCGGCGCCTCGTAGCGGTTCGCCCAGGCGGTCACGTCGGCGAGGAACTCTTCCCGGACCTGGGCGTCCTCGAGCAACGCCTGCACGCTCCGTCCCCGGACGTTCAGCTCCCCGAGTCCCTCGACGAAGCTGGACAGGCGCTCGTACTCCGCTCCGAGGAACTCCCGCACGAACTCCACCTGCCCGGCGAGCTTCCGCAGGCCCTCGGGCGTCTCGTCTCTCTCCAGGACGTCGGGTGGGATCTGGCTCAGCGCGACGCGCACCACGAAGGCGTCGTCCACGTAGCCCAGGCTCTCGATGCCATCGTCGATCAGGTCCAGGGACTTGAACAGATAACTCAGCCCCATCGCCGCCGGCCGTCGCACCTGCTCCGGCTGGTCCTCCGCGGCGAGCACCTCGCCGAGAGCGCGTGCGTCGTCACCCAAGCACCTCAGCCACGTTCCAAAGACCTCGAGAAATCGCGCGTCCTGGTCGCTCATGGGGGACCGTTCCTATCATCGCCGCGCCGGGAAAAGAACGGTCCGCACAGCACCCGGAGCGCGTTTTCGCCCATCACCAGGCTCACCTCCCGTCGCGTGAGGCCCGCCTCGAGCAGCGCCGCTGCGAGCGCCTGATAGCGGGAGGCGTCCGCGAGCTCGGGCACCGGGCGGATCCCCCCTTCGAAGTCCGAGCCGATGGCCACGTGCTCCACGCCCGCCACGCGCCGGATGTGGAGCACCTGCGCCACCACGTCCTTCAACGACGCGCGGCCGCTCCCGGACAGGAACGGCTGGTGGAAGTTGACGCCGATGACGCCACCGCTCCGACCGATGGCGCGGATCTGCGCGTCCGTGAGGTTGCGGGGATGGGCCGCCAGCGCGCGCGCGTTCGAGTGGGTCGCGATCACGATCGAGCGCGACTCGGCGGCCCTGTCCAGGATCTCGTCCGTGGCCGCGTCCGACGCGTGGGACACGTCCACGAGGCCCCCGAGCCCCTGGATCTTCTCGACCACCTCCCGCCCCTTGGGGGTGAGACCCGGTCGGCTCCCAGGTGAGCTCCCGGAGCTCGACCCGAGCGCGTTGTGCTTGGTGTGCACGAGCCCGAAGGAGCGCACGCCTCGCAGGATCCAGCTCGCCAGCTCCTCGGTCTTCGGCTCGAGGTGCGCGGCGCCTTCGAAGGCGAACCACGTCTGCACGGGCCGCGAGCGCGCCGCCCCCGCCTGGTGCACCCCGCAGCCGGGCAAGGCGTAGGGCGGCGTCTCGAGGATGCGTTCGTAGGCTGCGGCATAAGCGCCCTCGTAGTCCTGCCGCCGCGCGCCGATGGGCGACGCCCACTCGGGCACGAACAACGGCAGCACCACCCCCACGACGCCGACCCCCTCGAGCGCCGCGGCGCGAAATTCGCCCAGTCCGCTCGCGAAGGGTTGGCCCTTGTAGAGGTGCCGGTACACGAGGTCCACGTGCAGGTCGACGACCGCGAAGGGGCGCTCCGCGGCCTCGACCCCTCGCAGCGGCAAGGTTCCCAAGGCCCCCAGCGCCGCCAGTGAGAGAGCGACGGACAGGAGCCCTCGCGCCGCTCGTCGAAGGGGCTTCGGCGCGGTGCGGAGGGGCGCCCCCTTCAGGCTGTGTAGTCGGGCTCGTTGCCGGGCTTCCACTTGATGCTGCAGCCGATGCTCGGCTTCTGCTCCGCGCTCGGCGTGCGGCCCGCGCGGACCGCGTCGATGGCTGCCCGCACGTCCGCGCCGGTCACCGGGTGATCGTTGTTCGGCCGCGCGTCGTCCATCTGCCCCCGGTAGACCAACCGGTGCTCTCCGTCGAAGAGATAGAACTCCGGGGTGCAGGCCGCGCGCAGGGCGCGGGCCAAGGTCTGCTCCTCGTCGAACAGATACGGGAACACATACCCGAAGCGGGCGGCGTCCTCCGCCATCGCGCTGGGCGAGTCGCCGGGCTGCTGCTGCGGATCGTTGGCGGAGACCGCCACCATGTTCACTCCCAGCTCACGGCAGCTGCGGCCGAGCTCGGCGATCCCGGCCTTGATGTGCTTCACGTAGGGGCAGTGGTTGCAAATGACGGCGATGAGCAACGGCTGCCCCGCGAACCTCTGCGAGTCGACCCGCTCGCCGCTCACCGTATCCAGCAGATCGAAGGGCGGCAGCGGGCTGCCGAGCTCGAGCATCGTCGACGGAATCAATGCCATCAGGTACCTCCCCTCCCCCGTTTACGGCGCCTCGAGCCGCAAGGGCAAGCGCAGGGCCTCCTCCGCGCGCTCCGGATCGTACAGGTAAGCGTAGGCGGCCCGGCTCGCGAGGACCCGCTTGGTGTAACGGCGCGTCTCCGAGAAGGGGATGAGCTCGACCCAGACGTCGAAGTCGACCTCCGGCCGCTCCCTGAGCCAGCGAGCCGGCCTCCCTGGTCCCGCGTTGTAGCCGGGGATCGCCAGGAGCGGGTTCTTGGGGAAGCGCTCCGTGAAGCTGCTGAGCACGCGGCTTCCGAGGGCGATGTTCACCGCGGGCCGCTTCAGCGCGTGGGGTTGATAGGGCAGGCCGAGAGGCTGCGCGTAGGCTTTCGCCGTCGGCACGATGAGCTGCATCAAGCCGTAAGCCTTCGCGGGGCTCTCCGCGGCGGGATCGAAGGCGGACTCTTCCCGCATGATCGCGTAGATGAACCACTCGGGCACGCCGTTCTTGCCCGCCTCGCGCTCGACGATGGAGCGATGGGGGCGCGGGAACCCGAGCTCCCACGCCTTGCGCCAGTCTCCGGAGGGCCAGTGCGCGAACCAGTCCGTGAGCTGCCCGCGAGCGATCCCGTGGGAAGGTCCAGCCGCGCCGGCTCGCCCATAGAGCAAGGCGATGCCCCAAAGCAGCGAGGCATCCGGCGAGTCACCCTCTCCCTTGGGGAGCGCCGCGAGCTCTCGGCGGCCGCGCGCCACGTCCCCGACGCGCAGCAATTCCATGCCACGCCGGAAGGCGGGGTGGCGATACTCGCTGCGCATCGCGAAGGAGAACGGCCGCTCGGTCGCGCGACGCACGCCCTCCTCCAAGCTGGCCCGGGCTCGCTCGGGATCGAGAGCGTTCAGGCGCGAGTAGGCGTGGAGCATGTAATAGGACAGGGGCAGATCCCGCACGATGCCGGCGTACTCCTCCAGCGCGGCTTCCCGCTGCCCCAGCTCGTAGCGCGCCCGCGCGAGGAAGTAGCGCTCGCGCCCAGAGAACTCGTGCCCCCGCGCGCTGTCCTTGCTCCGCACCAGGGCCACGCCCCGCTCGAGCACCGACGCGGCGCCCGACCAGTCGTGTTTCTCGATCCGGCGCATGGCGAGCTCGAGGACGCCCTCCATCGTCATGTCGCCGTTCGGGTAATCGGCGGGCATGCTCGCCAACAGCTCCGTGAAGCGCGCCTCGGCGCCCATGCGCAGGTAGCTCCGTGCCCGCAGCAGGCGCCCATCGTCGAGCAACGTGCTCTGCCCGCCCTCCTGCTCGAGCATCTCGTAGTAGCGCACCGCCTGGGCATGCTGGCCTCCGGACGCGGCGTATTTGCCCGCGACGTAGAGGAGCCGAGGGCGCAGATCCGCGTCGTCCCGGCACTGTCGGACCGCCGGGGCGAGCTCCTCGGAGGCGCGCGCCCACTGCCGCTGGCGCGCGAACACCTTGCCCCGGACGAAGGACAGCTTGCAGCCCACCGGGGACCACCTGTCGGACAGGCGCTGGATCAGAGCGTCGCTCGCGTCCAGGGCGTCGTCGAGGTGTCCCGTGTCGTGGAGCGCCTCCACGTGACGCAGCTCGACCTCCGGTTCCCGCGGACCTGCGAGGGCCGCTTCGCCCTCGGGGAGCAAGGCCGCGGCGCTCCTCTGCAGGGCCCGAGCCGCCCGGGCGCCGTCAGACGCAGGCGCGAGCCCCACCTCCGCGGCACGAGCATGCACCAGGATGGCGCGCGCCTCGGCTTCGCTGACGGCGCCAGCCTCGCGTGGTCGGCCCATCTCGTCGAGGACCCCGCGCGCCTGCAGCCGCGCGAGGAGGATCCGTGCCAGCGCTCGGTGAGCGTCCGCCGACGGCGCCGCCGAGACCTCCGCGCTCCACAGCTGGCCGGCGCGCTCCAGATCGCCCGTCCGCTCGGCGGCCTCCGCCAGGAGGGGCCGCAGTCCATTGCCGACGGGCCCCTCGAGGGGCACCTGCCCGAGGGCGGCCAGGGCCTGCGCGGGTTCGTCGACTTGAAGCCAGCACCGACCCGCGCCGAGGAGCGCATAGTGAGTGAGCTCCCAGGATACCTCGGACGCGTTCGTATAGGCCCGGGCAGCGGACTCACAGCGCCCCGACTCCTCCTCCAAACGCGCCAGGAGGTACTCCGCCCGAGCGCGCTCGACACCGCGCCACTCCGACCGCTCGAGCACCTCGCGGACACGCTCCGCCGCGACCGCCGTGTCGCCGGCGTCGATCGCTTCCCGTGCCGCCCGCAGCTCCGGAAGGGCGAGGAGCGGCGTGAACGCCTCCAGATCCAGCACCTCGTCGGGGGTCGCCTCCGCCGTCGTCGGGGCCTCACCCGTCGCCGTCGTCTTGATCGCCAGGGGCTCCCCCGGCGCCTCGGGGCCAGTGAGCCGTGCGATGGAACACGCCCCCACCACCAGGCCCACCGCGGCGGACCCGAGCTTCCAGGCTCGCCCCGACGGAACCTTCATGCGCTCCTCCCGGCGCTCCAGCGCGCCAACGCGCCTTCGGCCGCGTCCTCCTCCTCGGTCCGCGCTGCCCGTCCGGCCGCGAGTCGCACCCCTTCGCTCAGGCATCGCTCGACGGCTTCCTTCTTCCCGTGCGCCTCTGCGAGGGCGCGGCGGGCGTCGCGCACCACCTTCTCGTCCCTGCGGAGCCGATCGAGGGCTTCGTCCCGCGCCCGCAGCAGCACCTCACCCCGACGCGCTGCTGCGGCCTGGTACTGCTCCTGACGGACCCACTCAGAAGCCCGACGCTCGCCGCTCCCGAGGCGTTCCTCCTCCGCGGCGACGGAGGCACGCACCTCTCCACGCCAGAGCTCGAGGGCGCGCTCCGCGACGGCGAGGTCCGCTCGCGCTCCTTCGAGGTCCTGCTCGGCTCGCGCGAGCTCCTGAGCACGGCTCCTGACGTCCGCGCTGCGCAGCTGAGCGAGCGCCGTGAGGGCGGTGCTCGTCCGGGGCATGGGCGGAACCCTAACCCCGGAGCCCAGAGCTGTCCAAAGCGCCGCCAGCACCCCGATCCCACGCCCGACCCCCGGACGGCATGGCTCGGAACGGCTCCGCGAGGCGGCCCCATTGCCCGCCGGTCCCCCGAGAGACAGCATCCCACCATGTACGACGAGGGGGTGGGGGAAGTCGCTGAGCCCGCGGCCTTGGACGAGCCCGCGTACATCGTCCTCACGGCCGTCCACGCCTTTGAACGCCTCGATCTGCGGGTCATCGCCGCCCGCGCGGATGGCTGGCTCAGCTCGTCCCCCACCACCGTGCGCCTCGCCGACGGCTCCTACTGCGTCTGCATGCGTTACGGGGTGGTCGTGTTCGTTGGCAGCTCGGACACCGCTCGCGAGGATTTCCTCGAGTTCCTCGGGGCCTGCGGCGCGGAGCGCAAGAGTCAGCCGGAGGTCGACGAGCTGCGCTTGCGCGTGCGCCCCGAGCGCGTCGACCGCATGGTCGCCGATACCCTCGAGATCCAGAGCACGTCCCTCTACCGCTTTCAGGTCATCGCCGAGGTACTGGCGCGGAGCGTCGTCCTGTCGAGCTACGAGGCCGTGCTGCGGGAGGCGGCGGATCTCGCGGAGCCCCTGGCTCGGGATCTGGCGGCCCGGGGGAACAGCCGTCATGCTGCACGCGAGCTGCTCCGCAGCATCGGCTCCGTGCTCCACATCCGCCAACAGCTCGTCGGCCGCGCCGAGGTCACCGAGAAGCCGGACCTCCTCTGGGATCACCCGGAGCTCGAGCGTCTCTTTCACCTCCTCAACGACGAGCTCGAGATCGTCGAACGCAACCTCGCTCTGGGCGCCAAGCTCGATCTGATCACCGAGACGGCGCGGACCGCCCTCGATCTGGTCCAGCACCGCGCCACCCTCCGCGTCGAGTGGTACATCGTGGCGCTCATCGTCGTGGAGATCGTGCTCTCCCTCGTCGACAGGTGGTTCTAACCGACACATCCATGACAGACGATCGCTCCCCCCCTGCCGACACGGATGACGCCACGCGGCTCCCCTTCGAGCTCCTCGCCCAGCCCAACGACTCCACCTGCGGCCCCACCTGTCTGCACGGGGTCTACGGCTACTTCGGGGATCCCCTGCCCCTGGACGACGTCATCGCGGGCGTGCGCGCCCTGCCCACCGGCGGCACCCTCGCCGTCTCGCTGGGCTGTCATGCCCTGCGTCGCGGCTACCGCGCGACGATCTACACCTGCAACCTGCAGGTCTTCGATCCGACCTGGTTCGCGCCGGGCGTCTCGATCCCGGAGAAGCTCCGGGCCCAGCGGTCCGTGAAGTCGAGCCAGCGCTTGTCGTTGGCCACCGACGCGTACCTCGAGTTCTTCGAGCTCGGCGGACGCATGAAGTACGAGGACCTCAACTCCGCCCTGTTCCGCCGCTACCTGCGCCGGGGCATCCCCATCCTGACCGGCCTCTCCGCCACGCACCTCTACCGCTGCTCCCGGGAGCGCGACGACGGCGGCTACGACGACGTCGCGGGCGTGCCCGTCGGCCACTTCGTCGTCCTGAGCGGCTACGACCCGGGGACACGGGAGGTGCTGGTGGCGGATCCGCTCGCCAACAACCCCGGCTTCGGCTCACAGAACTACCGCGTGAGGATGGACCGGCTCATCGCCGCCATCCTCCTCGGCATCGTCACCTACGACGCCAACCTGCTCGTCATCGAGCCGTCGATCAGGAGGCCCGCGCAGTGACCACCCTCATCGTCGTCGAGAACCCTCAGAGCTGGGCCCTCGAGGTGCCAGGCGCCGAGGTCGTCTCCGCCCGTGACTACCTGACCCGCTCCCGTTTCACCGGGCTCGGCCGCGCCACCGTGTTCAACCTGTGCCGCAGCTACGCCTACCAGTCGACGGGGTACTACGTCTCTCTCCTCGCCACCGCGCGCGGACACCGCCCCTTCCCCTCCGTGACGACGATCCAGGACCTGCGCCTCTCGCCGGTCGTCAAGATCGCCTCGGAGGAGCTCGATCGGATGCTGCAGTCGCTCCTCGCGCCGCTCAAGAGCGACACGTTCTCCCTCAGCATCTACTTCGGGCGGAACCTCGCCTCGCGCTACGATCGCCTGGCGCGGGCGCTCTTCAACTACTTCCCTGCCCCGCTGCTCCGCGCCGAGATGGTCCTGGCAGACCGCTGGCGCCTGCACAGCCTCCGCACCATCGCCGCCGACGAGATCCCTCCGACGCACCTGGACTTCGTCGCCGCCCAAGCGAAGCGGTTCTTCGCGCGCCCCAACGTGCCCGACCTGAAGCGCGCCCGCTACACTATCGCCATCCTCGTCAACCCCCAGGAGGTGGACGCGCCCTCCGACGCGAAGGCCATCGACCGCTTCGTGCGCGCCGCGCGTCGCCTCGGCATGCAAGCCCAGGTCATCGGCAGGGAAGACTACGGACGGATCGCCGAGTTCGACGGCCTCTTCATTCGTGAGACGACCTCCGTCAACCACCACACCTACCGCTTCGCGTCGCGCGCCGCGGCGGAGGGCCTCGTCGTCATCGACGATCCGGAGTCGATCGTGCGCTGCAGCAACAAGGTGTACCAGGCAGAGATGATGCGGCGCCGTGGGATCCCGACGCCGCGCACCCTCGTCGTGCATCGGGAGAACGCGAAGGAGGTGGGCGCCGAGCTCGGCTTCCCCTGCGTGCTGAAGCGCCCCGACAGCTCCTTCTCCCTGGGCGTCGTGAAGGCGAACGACGAGCAGGAGCTGAAGGCCCACCTCGCCACCTTCTTCGCCCGCTCCGAGCTGATCGTGGCGCAGGAGTTCTTGCCGTCCCAGTTCGACTGGCGCATCGGCGTCCTCGACGGCACCCCGCTCCACGCCTGCCGCTATCACATGGTGCGCGGGCACTGGCAGATCCAAGTCGCGGAAGACACCACCAAGCGCCGCTATGGCCGCGTCGACACTCTCGGTCTCGACGAGACGCCGCCCGAAGCCATCGCCCTCGCCGTCCGGGCCGCGAACCAGGTGGGGCGCGGCTTCTACGGCGTGGACATCAAGGAGCTCGATGGACGCTTCGTCGTGATGGAAATCAACGACAACCCGAGCGTCGAAGCCGGCTGCGAAGACGCCGTGCTCAAGGACGACCTCTACCTCGCCGTGATGCGCACGTTCTATCGCCGCTTCGAGGAGCGCGCCCGCGAGCTTCGCCCCATCTGACGAGCTCCCCGGGTCGGCGCGCACGCGTCACCACGTTCTCCAGCGCCCGCCTTCGCCAGCGCGCCCCTTCCTACCGACCCGTTCCTATCGGCCCGTTCCTATCGCCCTGCCCCGACGCTCCAGCCCAACGGCCCAGCCCCCCTTTTCCCATGCAGCCAGGTCCCTCTCTCCACCTGTTCGAGGCCATCGGCATCGAGCTCGAGTACATGATCGTGGACGCGGAGACCCTCGACGTCCGCCCCATCGCCGACGCCCTGCTCACGCGGGAGGCCGGCGCGCCAGTCCTGTCTCTGGACCGCGGCCCCATCGCCTGGTCCAACGAGCTCGCCCTCCACGTGATCGAGCTGAAGACGAACGGCCCCACCGTGGACCTCGATCGCGCCGCCCTCGACTTCCAGGCGAACGTCCGCGCCGCCAGCGCGCACCTCTCTCCCCTCGCCGCTCGCCTCCTCCCCACGGGCATGCACCCGTGGATGGATCCGCACCGGGAGCTGCGGCTCTGGCCCCACGACGACGACGTCATCTACGCGACCTTCCACCGCATCTTCGACTGCCGCGGTCACGGCTGGGCCAACCTGCAGAGCATGCACGTCAACCTCCCGTTCCAGGGGGACGACGAGTTCGGCCGCCTCCACGCCGCCGTGCGCCTCGTGCTCCCGCTCCTGCCCGCGCTGGCCGCCTCCTCGCCCCTGGCGGATGGCCATTTCAGCGGCGCCGCGGACACGCGGCTCGTCCACTACGCGACGAACGCGCGACGCGTCCCGAGCGTCTCCGGCAAGATCATCCCGGAGCCCGTCTTCACCCACGACGCCTACCAGGGGCTCCTCCGCGGGATCTATCGCGACCTCGAGCCCCACGATCCCGACGAGATCCTGCGCGAGGAGTGGGTCAACGCCCGGGGCGCCATCGCCCGCTTCGACCGGGACGCCATCGAGATCCGCGTCCTCGACACCCAGGAGTGCCCCCGGGCGGACCTCACCATCGCCGCCCTCGTGGTCGACGTCGTGGAGCGCCTCACAGCGCGGGCAACCGGCGAATCCAGTCTCTACGCCTGGTCCGAAGATCGCCTCGCTCGGGTCCTCGCCAGCTGCATCCAGGCCGGCGACGAAGCCGTGATCGACGATCTCGAGTACGTCGAGCTCCTCATCGGTCCCGTCGACGCACCCCTCACCGCCCGGGACGTCTGGCGCCGACTCGCGGACGGCAGCCGTCGCTCCTGGACGGCCGCCGAAGGACGCTGTCTGGACCACCTCCTCCACGAAGGTTGCCTCGCGCACCGCATCCGACGACGCCTCGGCCCCCAGCCGCGGCGCGCCGAACTCCAAGACGTCTACCGCGACCTCGCCGACTGCCTCGTCGAGGGGCGCCTCTTCAGCGCTCCCCCACGCGCCTGATCCGACCGGCGCCGCCCGGCCCCGCACGCGCCGCCGCCGCTCCGCACAACGACGGCCTCGAGCTCAACGCCCCCCACGCCCCGACGGCCGCCGCCACGATGGGCGGTGGCCCGGGGCTCACGCTCCGCTCACCCCTCGTCCGCGGCCTTGTTCACCGTCTCCCAGCTGTCGATCATGTCCTGATACTCAGACCGGTCCGTCAAGGACATCGAGAGGAACAGCAACACGAACAGGAAGGACGACACGAACACGGTGACGTTGAACTTGCTGTCCCACAGCATGTGCATGAAGAACGCCATCACCATGCCCGCCTTGATGGTGGCGATGATCATGGCGACGATGAAGTTCCCCTGACTGCCGAGATCGATCGCCGTCACGGCGACGGTGAGGATCGTCAGGATGATCAGGCCACCGAACACGCCGAACAGCAGGTTCAAGCTCGCCGTGTGGGCCAGGCCGTGCTCCGCCTCGCCCTGATGGCTCGTCCCCGCGTGCTCCCCGCCCTTCTCCTTCGCGGGCTGGGCCGACGCGGCCGCCGAGTCCGAATCCTGTGTGATCCCCGGCGTGGTGTCGACGGGAGCGGCGGCCTTGACCTCCTCCGACGAACCCGCGACGTCCGCAGGATCCTTCGCGTCGCCCGCTTCAGCCTTCTCCTCGGTCGCCGCCTCGGCGCGGTCCGCCCCCTTGGAGTCGTCTCCCGCTCCTGCCTCGGAGGATGCCTCTGCCGAGCCTTCCTCGCCCGCGGGACCTTCTTCCGCAGCAGCGCCTTCTGCCGCGGCGCCTTCCGCCTGGGCCTCGTCCGCGCGCTTGCCCTCGTCGGCGTTCTGGGTCGCCTCCTGGCGCGCCTCTTCGCCTTCGCCAGACTTCTCGTCGTCGGAACGCTTCTCTTCGTCAGCCATGGTCGTTCTCGGGTTCCGTGGGGCCACTAGGGACCCCACGGAGGAGTCTTCAGATCAATCGCGGAGATCAGTGGATGAGGTAGAGGAGGGGGAAGAGGTAGATCCAGATGAGATCGACCAAGTGCCAGTAGAGCGCCGTGAAATCGATCGGCCCGAAGTACTTCGGCCCGAACTTGCGTCGCCCCGCGCGCACCAGCATCCAAATCCACACGCCGATGCCGATGATGACGTGCACCCCGTGCAAGCCCGTCATGAAGAAGTAAATGCTGAAGAACACCCCCGCCTTCTTCGGACGCACGAGCTCGAAGGGCCCGTCTGCCTGACGCTGGAGCACCCCGGCACGCAGCAGGGGCGTCGCCTCCGCCGGCGTGAGCTTGCGGAGCTCGTTGGCCAGGAACACGTCGTCGTCCAGAATCGGCTCCTCCGCCGCGGGGGCGGGGGCCGGCGCTGGCGCAGCCACCGGGGCCGGCGCCGCGGGCGCCGCCTCTTCCGTCCCCTCCGCACCAGCCTCTGCGGCTTCGGCCGTGCCGGCCTCCTGAGTCGCGGGCTCCTGGGCGGCTTCCTGGGCCGGCGCCGGGGCGGCGCCTTCCTGAGCCGGCGCCTGCTGAGCCACAGCTTCCTGGGCGGTCGCCGCCTGGGTCGTCGTGGCCTGGGCAGCGCTTCCTTCCGCCGCCTCGGCGGGGGCCGCCGCCACCTGGTTCACCACCGGGACGAGCGCCAGAGGCTCTCCGTGAGGCACCTCCAGATCGACGGCCGCCGTCGCCTTCCGCGCCTCCAGCTTGGCCATGAGCCTCGTCATGGCCTCGGCCGCCTCGGGGTGCTTCTTCTTGAAGGCCTCGACCTCCCACACCTCGTGCTTCGGGTCGAAGTGCCTGCTCGGCAACAGGCCGTCGTGGAACTTGTGGCTGTACTCGACGTACTTCACGCCCATGAACGTGAAGGCGCAGGCGATCGTGACCAGGATGTTGATCTTGACCAGCTTCTGCTGTCCGAGCTGCGCCGCGCGCACCGCCCAAGCTGCCGTGAGGCTGCTCAGGATGAGTACGACGGTGTTCAGCGCACCCATGTTGGTGTCGAGGTAGAAGTGCGCCCAGTAAAACACCTCCGGGTTCTGCGCCCGATAAATCGTGTAAGCGCAGAACAACCCCGAGAAGAACAGGATCTCCGTGACCAGGAACAGCCAGATGCCTAGCTTGCCGGAGTCGAACTGCTGCTGAGGTGAGTCGAAGTGATGCGCAACGTAAGGGTACTGCAGGGGCGCGCCGTGGCCGTGCCCCCCCTCCGCGTGACCATGGTCGTCGCCGTGGGACTTCGCGGCGTCCGCCACGCGCGCGCCCTCATTCGCTTTGCTTTCCATCATCGATCCTGTTCCCAGGCTGGGAAAATCGAGTCCCCGCCGGCTCATTCGGCCGGCACGTATCCCCGGCTCTTCTTGTCGAAGCGCAGCTTATCGTAGTTGTCGTAGGGTCCCCGGTTGACCACCGGCGCCTCGTGGAAGTTGTAGTAGGGCGGCGGTGACTGACAGGTCCACTCGAGCGTCGTCGCACCCCAGGGGTTCGCCGGCGCCTTCGGCCCGCTCCGCACACTCTTCAACAGGTAGATCGCCGTGAGCAGGAAGCCCGCCCCGAGGATGTAAGCCCCGATGGTCGAGAACTGGTGCAGCCCCGTGAACTCCGGCAGGTAGTTGTAGTACCGACGCGGCATGCCCCGCGTGCCGAGGATGAACTGCGGGAAGAACGTGAAGTTCAGGCCCAGAAACACGAGGATCGCGCCGACGCGGCCCGCCCGCTCGGGGTACATCCGCCCGGTGAACTTCGGCCACCAGTAGTGGAGCCCACCCATGAACGCGGTGATGGACCCACCCATCATCACGTAATGGAAGTGCGCGACCACGAAGTACGTGTCGTGCAGGTGGACGTTCACGCTCATGGTGGCGAGGAATACGCCCGTGACACCGCCGATGGTGAACACCCACAGGAACGCCAGCGCGTACAGCATCGGCGTGTCCAGGTGGATCCGCCCCTTGTACATCGTCGCCAGCCAGTTGAAGATCTTGATGGCGGTGGGGATGGCGATCAGGAAGGTGATCGCGCTGAAGATCGCACCCGCGAGCACCGACTGCCCGCTCGTGAACATGTGGTGGCCCCAGACGAGGAAGCCCAAGAAGGCGATCGCCAACGAGCTGAGGGCGATGAACTTGTAACCGAAGATCGGCTTGCGGCTGAAGGCGCAGATCAGCTCACTGATCACCCCGAACGCCGGGACGATCATGATGTACACGGCCGGGTGCGAGTAGAACCAGAAGAAGTGCTGGAACAGCACCGGGTCGCCGCCGAGGCTCGGGTCGAAGATGCCGAGGCCCACGAGGCGCTCGACGATGAGCATCAGCAAGGTGATGCCGATGACCGGCGTGGCCAGGACCTGGATCACCGCAGTCGCGTAGAGCGCCCACAGGAAGAGCGGCATCCGGAACCAGGTCATCCCTGGCGGGCGCAGCTTGTGGATCGTCACGATGAAGTTCAGACCCGTGAAGATCGAGCTGAAGCCCAGGATGAACGCGCCGAACACCGCCGGAATCACGGCCGTGGTCGTGGACGTGCTGTAGGGCACGTAGAAGGTCCAGCCCGTGTCCGCGGCGCTGATGACCATCGACGCCAACAGGAACAACGCCCCGAGCACCCACAGGTGGTAGCTCATGAGGTTGAGGCGTGGGAACGCCACGTCCTTCGCCCCGAGCTGCAGCGGTAGGATGATGTTCCCGAGGGCCGCTGGGATGCCGGGGATGATCACCAAGAAGACCATCACGGCGCCGTGCAGCGTGAACGCCTGGTTGAACTGATCGTGCGTGATCAGCGTCTTGCCGGGCGTGAGCAGCTCCGTGCGCACCACGAGGGCGAAGAACCCTCCGAGCGCGAAGGAGACGAGCACGCTCACCAGGTACATCAATCCGATGCGCTTGTGATCGAGCGTGAAGATCCACGACAGGATACCCTTGTCATGGGTCAGGTAATTGTCCTCGGGCTTCGAGGGAGCGACGACCAGATCCGCCGCGGTGGTGGGGGCAGCCATCGTGGAACTCCTACTTCAGGGTCTTGATGTACTCGATCAGAGCAGTGAGCTGGTAATCCTCCAGCTTGCCTTTGTAGGTCGGCATGGAGGGCGGAAAGCCTTGCCGAATCCGCGCCTGCGGCTCGAGGATGGCTTCACGGAGATAGTTCTCGTCCACGACGACGCTCGTGCCGTCGGTCATGGCGTGCGTGGCGCCGAAGATACCCTTCCAGGTCGGCCCCACCTGGACGCTGCCGTCCACGGAATGGCAGGCCGCACAGCCCTGCCGCCGGTAAAGCTGCTCGCCGAGCTCGGCGGGCGGCATCTGCTTCTCCAAGTCCTGCGCCTGCTCGAGGAACGCCTCGAAGCCGCCGGGTTCATGGACGATGACCCGGCTCAGCATGTCCGAGTGGGCCGTCCCGCAGTACTCCGCACAGAAGATGGGGTACGTGCCGGCCTCCGTGGCGTTGAACCACAGATCCGTGTAGCGCCCGGGCACCGCGTCCATCTTCACCCGGAATGCCGGGATGAAGAGGCTGTGCAGCACGTCCACGGCCTGGATGACGACGCGCACGTCGCGATCCTTCGGCACGTGCAGCTCCGTGTCCGTGTATCCGTTCGGGTAGGTGAAGAGCCAGCTCCACTTCTGCGCCTGGACGTGGACCTCCAGGGCCTCCTTCGGGACCGTGCGCAGGTTCACGTAGCCCTTGAAGCCCCACACGAAGATGGCGATGACGAGGAACAACGGAATCACCGACCACGTAATCTCGAGGGCGGTGTTGTGCTCCGACGTCTTGTCCGCCAGCTCGTTCTCTTCGCGACCGCGCGCTCGGTAGCGCACGGCGAAGAGGATCATCACGGCGAAGATCGCAAAAGAGACTGCGGTCGAGAGCCAGAAGATGAAATCGTAAAGCCAGTCCACCTCCCCTGCGACCGTGGACGCAGGGAAAGGCATCCAGTAGTCCGGCGACGCGGGACTCTGAGGCTGCGGCGGCTGGGCCGCGATGTTCGCAATCAACGAGGAGCTCATGTGCAGTTCTCGACTAGCTAAGCCTGCGATCCTTGCTTCTTCCGGCGCTCGGAACGCCACAGAATCGTGAGAAATCCACCGAGGGCCACGGCGCCTGACCCTCCACCCACGCGCATGATGTTCATGGCGACAGGGGCGTACCGTCCTTCCGACGCGTCGTAGTGGAAACAGTAGAGGATCAGCCTGTCCATCGCCGATCCGACCTTCCCCTCCGACGCCTCGATGAGGCTCAAGCGCAACGTCTTGGGGTGGTACTCCAGACCGTAGAGGTAGCGCGCGATCATGCCGTCCGGCGTCGTCACGACGAAGGCGGCGGGGTGCACGTACTCCTCGCGCTTTTCGTTGTAGCCGTAGCTGAATCCAATCGCGTCAGCCACGGCACGGATGTTGTTCTCCGAGCCCGTCAGCATCGTCCAGGCCAGCGGATCCGCCGTCGGGCGGCCGTACTGAGCCAGGTAGCGCTGCTTCGTGCCATGGGCGCGCCGGGGCGTCTCCTCGGGGTCGAGCGACACCGTCACGACGCGATAGTCCTCGCCCAAGGAGAGATCGACCCGCTTCAACCCCTCGACCAATGCGTTCAGCTGGAGGCTGCACAGCATCGGGCAATCCGAGTAGTTGAGGGTGACGATGACCGGCTTGTCCCCACGGAAGAAGTCGCCGAACAGCACCTGGCGACCGTCGTCCGCGGTGAACCCCAGGGTGGCCGGGACCATCGTCTCGAGCCGCTCCACGACGTCGATGCCCTCGAGGCGCTTCGGCGCCGGCTCCTTTCGCGACTTGATCTCGCTGGGATCGACTGGAGCAGCGGACGCAACTCCGCCTCCGACGATCGCCGCGCCGATCACGAGCGAAATGAGCGTACGAGCAAGCCGAGTCATGGAGCTGAGTGGTCCGAACCCTCCGCTGGCGTCTGAGACCCCTGGCCGGGGTTCTGCTTCGCAGGTTCAGTGCCGGTCGCCTTCGGCGGCGCCGGAGTGCCCGCGGGCGTCGTCCCTTGCGAGGGCGCCGCCCCTGTCGGGGGCTTCGTTTGCCCGGAGTCTCCCTCATTCAGAGGACTTTCGCCAGGTGTGCCGGGCTTCCCTGGAGTCACGGGGGCCTTCGGCGCCCCTCCAGGCGGTGCACCCACGCCATCGTCCCCCGGATCGCGCTTCTCGTCCGGTCCGTCCGTCTGGCCCTCGCCCTCGGCCGCATCCCCCTCGGGGGCGTCCGCCGCCGGCTCCTCGACCTTCTTCCCACCGACGGTGGTATGACCGCTCCGGATGTCCCGCAGCGTCAGCTCCATCGCTCGATCGATCGGGATGGACACCAGCCCCTTCTCCCGATCCATCCACGCGGGCGCGCTCTTGAGGAGCGTCTCCTGCTCCGCGCGCAGCGAGCGGAACGAATGCGTGATGGGCTCGTTGCGGACCAGGTCGAGCTCCGCCTCTTCCGAGCGCACGAGGGCCGTGATGCCGAGAGCCGCCGCGAGGGTCGCCAGCGCCGTCAGCGCGAACATCGTGGCCAACGCGCCACTATTGACCTGATCGGGTTGTGTCGCCACTTGAGCCTCCTCAGACGTTCTCGAAGGCCAAGGACCGCTGCAGGCGGGGATCCTTGGTCGGCAGGAGATTCACGGACCGCGCCTTCCACACCACGAAGGCGACGATCAAGCCACCCACGCCCACCCAGGCGGCGAAGTCCGCCGCGTGGAACACGGGCTCCTTGTGCAGGTTCGGAGCGACCAGCCAGTACATGTCATACCAATGGATGACCAGGAGGTAGACGGCTCCGAGCGCCAAGGTCGTCTTGTTCCGCTTGATCTGGCGGGACATGAGCCCGAAGAAGGGCACCGGGAAGTGCAGGATGGCGAGGGCGAGCGTCGCCGGCCACCAAGCCCCCTCGAGGCGCATGTGATACCAGTGCGTCTCCTCGGGGATGTTCGCATACCAGATCAGCATGAACTGGGAGAACGCGATGTAGGTCCAGAAGGCCGTGAACGCGAACATCATCTTCCCGAGGTCGTGGTAGTGCTCCACCGTGACGCTGCGCACGAGGTGTCCCTTGCGCTGCAGCCAGATGAGCGCGAGCACCATCGCCGAGTGGACGGCGAGCACACAGCCCGAGAAGTAGTAGACGCCGAAGATCGTGCTGAACCAGATCGCGTCGAGCGACATCAAGAAGTCGACGGCGCAGAACGTCAGCGTCAGCGCGAAGCCGATCATCGTCAGCGGGCTCGCCCGTCCCATGCGGGCCGTGAGGCTCGTGTCACCGGACTTGTCCTGGGCGACCGACGCCTTCAGGAAGTAGCGGGCCATCAGCGCCCAGAACCCGAAGTAGATGACGCAGCGCACGGCGAAGAAGGAGACGTTCAGGTAGCCCGCCTTGCCCTCGAGCACGTGCTCCGACGCCATGTACTCGTGGCTCACCCACCGATACAGGCTGTCGTTCCCGAGCAGCATCGGGACCACGACCGGGAGCGACAGGAGCGCCATCAGCACGAGCGAGTGCGCCAACAGCTCTCCGACCCGACGCACCGCCACGCTCCAGCGCGCGCCCACCAGGTGCTGCAACGTCACCCACCACAGGGCGCCGGCGCCGATGCTCAGGCCCCACATGAAGGCCGTCAGGTACGAGTGCTGAAACTGCTGGTGCGTCAGCCCGCCGCCGAGGACGACCGCGAGCACGATGCCGACGACCCCGATCCCCGCGGCGATCCTGAAGAGCCCGTTCGCCTCATCGCCGAGACGAATGCTGTCGTCGACGTAGTCACCCGCGTGACCGGAGTCCGCGACCATGTCCTTCTTGTGCTTTGGTTGAGCCATTCGACTACTCACCGACTCACTTGAGTCCAGAACGTTCGGCTTCCGAGAGATCGCCGAGGCCCGAGGCCCGGCTGCGCTGCAGCGCGCGGACGTACATCACGATCGCCCAACGATCGTCGGGTTCGATCTGAGGGCCGTAGGCGGGCATGTTGCGGACGCCGTTCGTGATCGAGTTGAAGAGCTCGCCCACGGGCTGCAGCCGCAGATACTCCTGGTGCAGGTTGCTCGGAGGCACCCAGCCCTGACCGAGTGTCTCGGCCCGCTTGTGGACCATGCCGTCGCCTTCGCCCGCGAACCCATGGCAGGGCGCGCAGAAGACGTTGTACTTGTCGCGACCGACCCGCAGGGTCTCCTCCGTCACCTGCACGCCAGCCGGGTACGTTGTGGCCCAGGCGTCGCCGACGCGGCCGCGGTACATGTGGTCGTCGTCGCGGAGCGCACCCGTCGCCACCGTCCCCGCCACGGGCTTCCGCATCGCGCGGTTGTCGTCGAACAACGGGTTCGCGCGCTGGGCCTTGAACTTGGGCTGGAAGTCCATGTCCCAGATCGCGTGGATCCGGGGCTTCTCGCTGTGCCGCGCCCGCGCCGCGGTGAAGGCCGCGAAGGGCACGAGGCTCGCCGCACCCGCCACGATGAGGGTGTAGATCAGCGCGCGTGGAATCTTGTCGGAGGTGACCCGGTCCTCGAGCACCTCGTCCAACAGGAGGGGCTCCGTGCTCTCGAGGAGCCGACGGGTGTCGACCTCGTCGAACTTCCCATCCCGCGCCTCGATCAAGAGGAAGAACCGATCGTCCGTCACCCGGGCGAAGCGCTCCTTGAGATCCAAGGGGTGCGCCGGCAGCGGCAGGTTGTTGAAGATCAGCATGCCGCCCAGCGCCGCGAAGGCGCTGTACAGGATGGTCATCTCGAACGCGATCGGCACGTTCGCCGGCCAGCTCCAGAAGGGCTTGCCGCTGACGAGCCACTTGTAGTCCCACGCGTTCGTCAGGAACTGCAGGAGCACGCCGTTGGCGAGGCCGATGAGCGCCGCCACGAAGACCAGCCACGGGAGCCGAGTCATCCGGATACCCATCGCACGCTCGATGCCGTGGATGGGGAATGGCGTGAACGTATCCCAGTGGGCGTAGCCGGCGTCGCGAACCTTCTTGGCGGCGCGCACCAGCGCCGTCGGGTTGTCGTACTCGGCCAGAAGGCCATGGAGGGGGGCCGGGCCCGCCTCTGCCTGGATTGCCTGCGTATCACTCATGGCGACTGGATCTCACAAGCTCAGTGGTCGTGGGCGTGCCCTTCGGGGATGAAGGCCTTCATCTCCGCCATGGCCACCATCGGGATGTACCGACAGAACAGGAGGAACAGCGTGAAGAACAGGCCGAACGACCCGGCCAGCGTCGCGTAGTCCACCACCGACGGGACGAAGTAACCCCAGTTGGCGGGCAGGAAGTCGCGCGCCAGCGAGGTGCAGATGATGACGAAGCGCTCGAACCACATGCCGACGTTGACCAGCACGCCCACAAAGAAGATGACCCACACGTTGGTGCGCATCTTCTTGGACCAGAACACCTGGGGCGCGAGGACGTTGCAGAAGATCATCGTCCAGTACGCCCAGCCGTAGTTACCGAACGCGCGGTTCACGAACGCGAACTGCTCGTAGATCGCGCCGGAGTACCAGGCGATGAACATCTCCATGCCGTACGCGTAGCCAACGAGCATACCCGTCGCGAGGATGATTTTGCTCATCAGCTCGAGGTGCCGCATCGTGATGATGCGCTTCAGCCCGAAGAACTGGCGCGAGGGCACCGCGAGCACCACCACCATCGCGAAGCCGCCGAAGATGGCGCCTGCGACGAAGTAGGGCGGGAAGATCGTCGTGTGCCAGCCGGGGAGCTGCGACGTCGCGAAGTCGAACGACACCACCGAGTGCACGGAGAGCACGAGCGGGGTCGCCAGAGCCGCGAGGAGCAGGTACGCCCGCTCGTAGCGGTGCCACTGCCGCGACGAGCCGCGCCAGCCCATGGCGAGGAGGCCGTACACGAGCCGACGCACGGTCGTCTTCGAGCGATCCCGGAAGGTTGCGAAGTCCGGAATCATCCCCATGTACCAGAAGAGGATCGACACCGTCGCGTAGGTCCCGACGGCGAAGATGTCCCACTCGAGGGGGCTCCGGAACTGCGGCCACATCCCCATCTGGTTCGGGATGGGCGTCATCCAGTAGGGCAGCCAGGGGCGGCCGATGTGCACACCGGGGAAGATCGCGGCGCAGATGACCGCGAAGATCGTCATCGCCTCGGCGAAGCGGTTGATCGCCGTGCGCCAGTTCTGCCGCAGCAGGAAGAGGATCGCGCTGATGAGCGTCCCCGCGTGGCCGATACCGACCCAGAAGACGAAGTTCACGATCGGGAAGCCCCACGCCACCGGGTGGATGTGGCCCCAGGCACCGATGCCCTCCCACACCACGAAGCCGAGGCTGGCCCCGAACATCGCCAGGAGCATCAGCGAGAACCCCATGGCGATGTACCAAGCCCGCGGAGGCTTGGGCGCCTCCATGATCCGGGAGACGTTGTCGGTGATCTGGGCGAACGCGTTGTCGCCCTTCAGGGCACCCTGGTAGGGGTTAATGTCGCTCGCTATGGCCATCTTCGGTCGCTAGCTCCGGATGCGGGTTGCTGATGCGCGCGAGGTACTGCACACGTGTGCGATTGTTGAGCTCCTGCAGGAGCTCGTAGGCACGCGGCTCGCCATGGGCCTTCGCCACACGGCTCTTCTTGTCGTTCAGGTCACCGAACACGTACGCGCCCGTCGGACAGGCCTGCTCGCAGGCGGTCTTGATCTCGCCGTCCTCGACGGGGCGCCGGGCGTTCTTCGCCTTGATCTTCACGTTCTGGATGCGCTGCACGCAGAACGTGCACTTCTCCATCACACCGCGGCCACGCACCGTGACGTCGGGGTTGAACGCCATCGAGCGCAGCTTCGCGCGCGGATCGTCCGTGCCCGTGTACGGCGTCGTCCCGTACACATCGAGGTTGTAGTTGCGGTAATTGAAGCGCCGAACCTTGTAGGGGCAGTTGTTGGAGCAGTACCGCGTGCCAATGCAGCGGTTGTACACCATGTCGTTGAGCCCCTCGCTCGAGTGGAGCGTCGCGCCGACGGGGCACACCTGCTCGCAGGGCGCGTTCTCGCACTGCATGCAGAGCACCGGCATCTGGCGCGCGTCCGCCTGCTCACGGTCGCCCTTGAAGTAGCGCTCGACCCGCAGCCAGTTCATCTCGCGACCGCGAGCCACCTCGTGCTTGCCGACGACGGGCGTGTTGTTCTCCGCCGCGCAGGCGATCACGCACGCGTTGCAGCCGGTGCACTTGTTGAGGTCGATCGCCATGCCCCACTTGTGGCCGTCGTAGCTGACGGGGTCGTGCCACAGGTTGAGGCGCGGCGGATGGTGGACCTTGTGCTTGATGACCTCGGGGTGAGCCTGATAGTCGCTGAGGGTCGTCTCACGCAGGAGCTGCGGCAGACGCTCGTCACGCCCCCGGGCGCCGATGTCGTCGATGGCGTACAGATCCTGGGTGTTCGCCAGGACGTCGGGGCGACGATTCAGAGGCGTCACCGTGGCCCCGACCGCGATGGCCCCCGCCTTGGCGGTGAACAGCGCGTAGGTGTCGGTACCGACCACCTCGACGTCTTCGTCCACGAGCCCGCCCACTCGACCCGCCACCTTGCGGCCGTAGCCCAGGTTCACGGTGAGGGTCCCCGGAGCCTGGCCGGGCGTGAAGGCCACCGGCAGCTCGACGCTCCGCCCCTCGAGCGTCAGCGTGGCGAGGAAGCCATCGCGGAGGCCCAGGCGTTCGGCGGTGATCGGGGCGATCATCAGGGCGTTGCCCCAGGAGATCTTCGTGAGCGGGTGGCTCATCTCCTGCAGCCAGCCGTTGTTCGCGAAGCGGCCGTCGTGCACCGCGGGGTCCAGCTCCAGCACCAACTCGAGCTTGTCGATCCCATCCGCGGAGCCGAGGGCGGCCTCCGTCAGCGTCATCGAGGCGATGGGACGCAGCACTGGCTCCACCGCGAGGGCGGCCGAGCCGAGGGTGCCGTCGTGGACGGCCCTGCGCCACACCTTGTCGTCGCTGGCGTCGTGGGTCGCGCGGACGAGGTCCTGCCCCGACGTGCGCGGAAGCCCGAGCAGCCCGGCGATGAGCTCGATGGCGGAGCGTCCGCCGTGGAGCGGCGCGATCGTGGGCTGCGCGATGAGCACGGTGCCGTCGAAGGCTCGCGCGTCGCCCCAGGCCTCCAGGTAGTGGGCCTGCGGGACGTGCCAGGTGCAGAGCCGCGAGGTCTCGTCCTCGTACAGGCCGAGACGGATCGAGTTCTTCACCTTCCCGAGGGCGGCCGCGAAGGGCACGTCGACGGGCGCGTTGTAGACGGGGTTGCCGCCCAGAATGAGCAGCGTCTCCACGCGACCGGCCTCGATTTCCGCCACCAGGGCGGCGAGGTCCGCCGCGCCGCCGGAGATGCGATCCGCCTCTTCGACGTAGCGGATCGTCTTGCCGACGTTTCCGAGCAGCGTGTTCAAGCGATGCACGACCGCGTGCACCTCGGCCGGTTGCCGGCTGCCCACGGTGATGAGGCTGCTGCCCCGGTGGGCGAGCAGATCCTTCACGATGACGTCGAGGACCTTCTTGACCCCCGCGTCCTCGAGGAACTTGGCGTCAGGGCGGGGCTGCGCCGCCCCGAGGGCCGCGGGCGGGCGAGCCTGCGCGCTCAGCTCCGCGTCCAGGTAGGCCACCACCGCCGCGATCTGGGAAGCGCGCAGCGCGACGCGGTGATCCGCCATCGAACCGATCTCGGTGATGCTGCTCTCGACCGCGTAGATCCGGCTCATGGAGCCGCTGGGGTCGCGCCGGCTGGCGATGGCCCGCGAGTACGCGAGACCGCCGTCCGTCGACGGACACAGCAGGTCGGCGTCGAGGCTGACCAGGACGTCCGCGCGCTCGGGCGCGAGCACCGCGCGCAGGCGCTGACCGAAAGCGAGCTCGATGCCCTGCTCCGCGCTCGCGGAGTGGGACGGCTCGTAGGCGACCCAGGTCGCCTGGGGCATTGCCTGGAGGAAGCGGCTCCTGAGGGACGCGAGCGTCGGCGACGAGCTCGCCTCGCTCAACACCGCCACGCCGCGGCCGCCCGCGGCGCGGGCCTGCGCGATCAGCTCACCGGCGGCGCGGTCGAAGTCCGCCCAGGAGGACGGGGTCCGCTGGCCTGCCCGGCGCACCACCTGCTGGCTCCGATCGGGATCGTACAGGCCGAGGATGCTGCCCTGGTGATAGGTGTTCGTCGCGCCGAGGCTCGAGGCGCTGTTCGGGTTGCCCTCGATCTTGATGGGGCGGCCGTCGAAGGACTTCGCCCACAGCCCCGTCGCCACACCAGCGATGTCCATCGCGGTCGCGTAGAAGACCGGCTCCCCGGGCACGAAGCCCTCGGGGCGCTCGGAGAAGGGCAGCAGCTTGTCTTCCTTCCAGCGGCAGCCGGCGAGCGCGAAGGACGCGCCCATCAGCTGCATGAAGCGCCGCCGCCCCTTGGAGCTGAGCGGCATTTCTTCGAGGGGGGTCTTGAACTCCCGCGCCACGAACTCCCGGAACTCCGGGTCGTTGTCGAGCTCTGCCAGGCTACGCCAGTGGCTCGGAGCGGCCGAGGTGTCGGCGGCCGCAGACGCGGGCATGTCGGCGGCGTCACACGGCGTCTTCAACTCGCCGGATGAGACCGTGCTGGGATCCTGCAGGGACTTGGGCTTCATCGATGACATGTGGAGCAGTCCGTCGGGGGATGGATGTTGTTCTGCTCGCGAAGCTGGGCCCCGTAGGCGATCGGATCGCCAGGGGGGGTCCAATTCATGTTGGTGACTTCGGACGGCGGCCGGAGGTGGGGCTCGGGGTTGCGGTGGCAATCCAGGCACCACTCCATGCTCAGCGTTTCCTGCTGATAGACGACCTCCATCCGGTCGACGCGACCATGGCACGAGACGCAACCCACACCGCGCGTCACGTGAGCGCTGTGGTTGAAGTACGCGTAGTCCGGCAGATCGTGGACCTTCACCCACTGCACCGGCTGCCCCGTCGCTGCGCTCTCACGAACCGGCAACAACTTCGGGCTCGTGGGATGCACGAGCGTGTGGCAGTTCATGCAGGTCTGCGTGGGCGGGATCGCTGCGAACGCGGCCTGATCCACGGTGGTGTGGCAGTACCGACAGTCGATCCCGAGCTCGCCGACGTGGAGCTCGTGGCTGTAGGGGACGGGCTGCTTCGGCTGGTACCCCACGTCAGTGGTCTTGGGCGAGAAGCCGTACCAAACGAAGGCCGTCAGATAGATCGGCGCGCCGCCCAGCGCCGCGCCTGCGATCAGCCGGGTCTTGTTTGCCCAGCGGGGGAAGACGAACAGCTTCATCGTTGATGAACCGGGGTGGGGGGACACACCGCGCGAGCGCGCCCGAGTAGCCCAACTTCGGTGAAGGCCGACGACGGCCCGCCACGACCCGAAATCGGCAGCCTTGCGCGGGGGTCGCTCAAGTGCGGGCGCGTTATGGGGTGAAAGGGAGGAAATGTAAATGAAAACTCCCCCGAAACGGCCAACCATCCGGCAAGACTGGAAATCTCGACGGTTTCCCTCCTCGAGCTCTCTCCGAGGTGGCTCACACCTCGACCAGGCGCCTCCGCCCGTACCCGAGTTCTCGGCCACCCCTGACACCTCCGCGCCGGCTCACACCGAGCCCCCCGCGCGCCGCCCCCCTACCGGGCACCGCTCGCCCGTCCCCCACCGCGCCGTCGCCCATCGCGCCGTCGCCGCGTCGCGCCCGCCGCTCCCACGGGTCACTCCGTGACCGGGGCCCTCCTCGCTGGCTCATCGTTCGCGACGCGCCCCCTCCCCTGCCCTCCGTCGCGCGACGCACACAAACCGCAAACGGGCCGCACCCCCGAAGGGGCGCGGCCCGCGCTGTCGTCCTCGGCGTGACGGTCCGGCTCTCGACCTGCCTCCGCCTCGCCGAAACGGCTCAGAAATCCCGCATTTGCTTGCGGATTTTTCCGATGGCCTGCTCCTGGAGCTGGCGGATGCGCTCCCGGGACAGGTTGTACTTGTCTCCGATCTCCTTGAGCGTCAGCTCCTCCTCGTTGTCGAGGCCGAAGCGCCACCGGATGATGCTCGACTCGATGGGAGTGAGGGTGCCGAGCAGGCGCCTCACCTCGTCCGCCCAGCGATCGCTGGCCAGCTGATCGTGAGGCGAGAGCCCGTTGTCCTCGACGAGAAAGTCGATGAAGCGACGCCCGTCCTCGTCACCGACGGGCCGATCCAGCGAGAACGGCGTGTCAGCGTAGAGGTCCTTGACTTTCTCGAGCTTCTCCTGCGGGACCCCGGTCTCCTGCTCGAGCTCATCCGGCGTCGGCTCGCGTCCCGTGCGCGCGATGATTGTCTGCGTCGCCCGAGACACACGGTTGTAGGTGTCGAGCATGTGCACCGGGATGCGCACGGCCCGCCCCTTGTCCGCCAGGGCGCGGCTGATCGCGTGCCGAATCCACCACGACGCGTAGGTCGAGAAACGATACCCGCGGGTGTGATCGAAGCGCTCCACCGCCTTCATCAGGCCGATGTTGCCCTCCTGGATCAGATCGATGAGCGGGAGGCGTCCCCGGTTGTAACGGCGCGCGATGCTGACCACGAGGCGCAGGTTCGACTTGACGAACTTGTTCTTCGCGGCGCGCTGCTCCGCGTCGGTGCGCTTCACCTCGCGCACGTAACGACGGTACGCGTCCGTCTCCGGGAGCACAGGGCGCTCCGGCTCGCCCGGCTCCGGCTCACGGGTGAGAGAGCAGGCCTCATTGAAGGCGCCGATCATCCAGACCCGATCCGAGTCCGGCAAACGGATCGCCCGGGCCAGCTCCTCGCTGAGCTCGTGCCAGGTGCGGAGCTGATCCGCGTGGAGCTTGGAGCGCTGCTTTCGATACAGCTCCAGCAGCCCGCGCATGCGCTCGAGGATCCCCCCGACGTCGGGGCGGTCCTCCTCCGAGATCTCGTTCACCTGCGCCTCCAGGCGGTCGAGCAGGTGCTCCGCCGCTGGGAGGTACGACAGCAATGTCGCCCAGTGGCTCACTTCGGTGCGCTCCACGGCCTGTGCCGCGATGAGCTCCTCATCGGGGCCCATCACCTGGTGGGTGGCCATGTCCCGGAAGTAGCGGGACAGCATCGAGTCCGCTGCCGACTCCTCTTCCCTCCGTGACGAAGGCGTCGCCTCCGACAAGGGGGCGGCGTCTGCGACCGCGCTCCCGCCGAGCCGCGAAGCGGGCACACTCTCTCCGGGCAGCTTCGAGGATCGCTTGCTCGGAACGGTGTCGCGCACGGTTCGAGCCGCGGCGGTGGATTTCCGGACGGGCTGGCGCTTCTGAGTCATGGGAGTTCGTTCGGGCTAGGGGTCGAGGTCGCGCTGGCCAGGTGGCAACACGCCCCCGACCGGACATGAAGAAGAGGTTCGGTGGTGCTGTGCAAATTCAGTGGGGTAACTGCGCTGGGCTCTGATTCATTCCTGGGGAATGCAATTTCCATTCCTCTTGAATTGCTTCGGGTTAGCTCGGGGAGGCCGTCGTCACGCCTTGCATTCCTGCAATTCGTGCTAAAACAGTGGAGCCTCGGGGCCCGCCCCTGGGGCTTGACCCCGTTGTCGGTCCGTTCGGGCCGTGTTTCCCTCCAGGAGAGCCTTTCGAGCTTCAGGTCCCCTGATCCCGATGAGACGCGAACCATGTACGGCCACGGCGACCGGGCGACCGGACGCTGGTCCCCCGGTGGGATTGCCCCCGGGGTTGCCGACGGGATCGGTTGTCCCCGGAGGTGCGCAAATTTTGCGAGGCTCCACTTCATTGGATCACGGGAACGCCCTTCGAGGATCTCGATCGCCGCGGTAACCTCCCCTGAGACGATCCAGAGTCCGCGACCGATCTCGCGCGTCGCGATTCGAGTCACCGATTCCGGTTGCTCCGAGAGCGAGCTACCTCTGGAAAGAACGGCACCAAAGGTCCGAGCTTGCGCGGAGAGTCCGCGTCAAACCGAAGGTACGCGCGGAAGAAACTCCGGCGCTCCTTCTATCGTGGGGCCGGGTTGAGAATCGTCAAGTCCCCGAGGGGCTCGGAGTGTGGCAAAATGCCACACATGGGCCGACCCTGTCGCAAAGCGTCCCGCTCCGGGTGGACGAAGGTGGCCCCCACCCGCCCGGGCCCCGAGCTTTGTCAGAACTGCGCGAGAAACCGCGGATCGTTCTCGAACAGCACGCGAATGTCGGGGATTCCGTACCGGAGCATGGCGACCCGCTCCACCCCGAGGCCGAACGCGAAGCCCGTGTAGCGCTCCGGATCGATCCCGCAGTGCTCGAACACGCGCGGGTGGATCATGCCGCAGCCGAGGACCTCGAGCCAGCCCGTCGCCTTGCACACTCGGCAGGTCTCCCGGGTCCCGTCCTCTTCGGAGCAGAAGACGCAGCCCACGTCCACCTCGGCGCCGGGCTCGACGAACGGGAAGTAGCTCGGACGGAAGCGCACGGGGGTATCATCGCCGTACAGACGCTGCGCGAAGGCCGTCAGCACCCCCTTGAGCTCGGCGAAGCTCACCCGCTCGTCCACCAAGAACCCCTCCACCTGGTGGAACATCGGGGAATGAGTGACGTCGTCGTCCCGGCGGTACACCGCACCGCCGCTCACCACCGCCATGGGCGGCCGGTGACTCGTCATTTCCCGCACCTGGACGCTGCTCGTGTGGGTCCGGAGCAGGGTGCGGAAGTTCGAGTGGCTCCCCTCCACCCCGACCCAGAAGGTGTCCTGCATGTCGGTCGCAGGGTGATCCGGGGGGAACGCGAGCTTGGTGAAGTTGTTCGATTCGAGCTCGACCTCGGGGCCCCAGCCCACCTGGAAGCCCAGGGACTGGAAGATATCGAGGATCTCGTCCCGCACCTGGCTCACCGGGTGACGGTGGCCGCGCGGGAGCGGCATTCGCCCCGGGAGCGTCAAATCGAAAGGCGGCGCCTCGAGCTCCGCTCGACGCTCGCGCTGCCGGATGACCTCCAGCTGCGCCTCGAAGGCGCTCTCCAGAGCGGCCTGCGCGGCGTTCACCTTCTCGCCGACCGCGCGTCGCTGATCGGGCGGCACCTGCCCCATGCCCCGAAGGAGGGCGGTGAGCTCACCTTTCTTGCCCAGCACCTCTGCGCGCGCGTTGCGCAAGGTCGCCTCGTCCTCGGCTTGCCGGAAGCGAGCGGTGTACCGCTCGCTCAGCTCGGCAAGACCGGAGACGATGTTCTGAGAGACGGAGGCGTCGGTCACGGCGAGGCGCCGCTCACTCCGCCGCGGCCGGCTCCGCCGCAGCCTGCTTGGCCAGTTCCGTCAGCTTCTTGAAGGCGTCCATGTCGTGGACGGCCATGTCGGCCAGCACCTTGCGGTCCAGGTCGACGCCCGCGAGGCGCAGCTGGCCCATCAGGCGGGAGTAGGTGGTGCCGTTCTCACGAGCAGCGGCGTTGATCCGCTGAATCCAGAGCGCGCGGAAATCTCGCTTGCGCAGCTTGCGCCCGACGTAGGCATACTGCCAGCTCTTCCACAGGACGCGGATGGCCTGGCGGATGCGGTTCTTGCGACCGCCCCAGAAGCCCTTGGTTTGCTTGAGCACCCTTTTGTGGCGACGCCGGGCAAAGGGACCCCTTTTCACGCGTGACATGGGTCGTTCTCCTGATCCCTACTCGCTCACCCGTAGGGGAGCAGAATCTTCACTCGCTTTTCCATCTCGGGCGCGACCATGTCGTTGTCGCGCAGCCGCCGACGTTGCTTGCGGCTCTTCCCCATGAAGCAGTGCTGGCCGCCCATCTTCGGGCGGCGCACCCTCCCCTTACCGGTGATCTTGAAGCGCTTTGCAGCAGCGCGGTTCGTCTTCATTTTGGGCATGGGACGTTCTCCAGCGGGGCGCCGTGGGGGCGGGACTTATGACGGAAGGGAGCGGCCACGTCAAGTGGTTTGCCCGCGCCAGCGCCGTCACCCCGTGGACCGCGCCGATCCGGCTGGTTCCGGGGCGGCGTCGTGGGGCCTCGAAGACCCCTCCGGTGGGCCCTCGGAGGGCGCCGGGAGCTGCCGGCCGCGCCGCTCGTTTTGGGGGCTAGTTTATCTCTTGGCTGTGCTAAGGGCCGTGCCGTGCCGCGCCGCGAAGACATCGAAAAAATCCTGCTGATTGGCTCAGGGCCCATCGTCATCGGACAGGCCTGTGAGTTCGACTACTCCGGGACCCAGGGGGCGAAAGCCTTGCGGGACCTGGGCTACGACGTCGTGCTCGTCAACTCGAACCCGGCCACGATCATGACGGATCCGGAGCTCGTGCGACGGACCTACATCGAGCCCCTCGACGTTCCCCACCTCACCGCCATCATCGAGCGGGAGCGCCCGGACGCGCTCCTGCCCACGCTCGGGGGCCAGACGGCCCTCAACCTCGCCCTGGAGCTGCACGGCAGCGGGGTCCTGTCGAAGTACGGGGTCCAGCTCATCGGCGCCCAGGTCGACGCCATCCGCAAGGCCGAGGATCGGCTCCTGTTCAAGGAGGCCATGGCCCGCGTCGGCCTCGAGTCGCCGCGCTCCGGGTATGCGCGCTCCCTCGAGGACGCCCGCGAGATCGTGAAGGAGACGGGCTACCCCGTCATCCTGCGCCCGAGCTTCACCCTCGGTGGTCAGGGCGGCGCGATCGTCGAGACGCCCGCGGAGTTCGAACGCAAGGTGCTCTGGGCCCTCAGCCAGTCGCCGACCCACGAGGTGCTCGTGGAGGAGAGCATCCTCGGGTGGAAGGAGTACGAGCTCGAGGTCATCCGGGACAAGAACGACAACTTCATCGTCATCTGCTCGATCGAGAACATCGATCCGATGGGCGTGCACACGGGTGACTCCATCACCGTGGCGCCCGCGATGACGCTGACGGATCGCGAGTACCAGCGCCTCCGCGATCAGGCGCGCACCGTGATGCTCGAGATCGGAGTGGAGACCGGCGGATCGAACGTGCAGTTCGCCGTCGATCCGAAGACGGGCCGCGTCCTCGTCATCGAGATGAACCCGCGCGTGTCGCGCTCGAGCGCCCTCGCCTCCAAGGCGACCGGTTACCCGATCGCGAAGATCGCCGCGATGCTCGCCGTCGGTCTCACCCTCGACGAGCTCGAGAACGACATCACGAAGACGAGCGCCGCCTTCGAGCCGACCATCGACTACACCGTCGTGAAGTGGCCGCGGTTCGCCTTCGAGAAGTTTCCCGGCGCCGACGACACGCTGGGCACCCAGATGAAGAGCGTCGGCGAGGTGATGAGCATCGGCCGCACGTTCCCGGAGGCCCTGCAGAAGGCTGCGCGCTCCCTGGAGACGGGCAAGGCCGGCTTCGTCAGCCTGCGGGACCGCGTGGACTATCGCGTGCTCGCACAGCGCCAAGAGGATCTGCGCGACCTCGCCTTCGACGCCCCTCCCGCGACCAAGCCGCGCCCGACCCTGCCGCCGCCGAGCCCCGAGGAGCTGAAGGCCGCGCTGCGCCAGGTGATCAAGCGCCCGGTGGCGGACCGCCTGTTCTACGTGGGCGACGCCCTGCGCGCGGGGATCTCCCCGGAGGAAGTGCACGAGATCACCAAGATCGATCCGTGGTGGCTCTCGCAGATGATGCGCATCATCGAGCACGAGACGCGGCTGCGCCAGGCCTCCGAGCTCACCCGTGAGCTGCTCTGGGAGAGCAAGCGCCTCGGCTTCAGCGACGCGCAGATCGCCGAGCTGCGCGGTCAGACCCAGGACGACATCCTGGCGCTCCGCAAGCAAAAGGGGCTCAACGTGGTGTACGGCCGCGTGGACACCTGCGCCGCGGAGTTCCCCGCCTACACGCCCTACCTCTACTCGACCTACGAGACCCACACCGAGAGCGACGTCAGCGATCGCAAGAAGGTGATCATCCTCGGCGGCGGTCCGAACCGCATCGGGCAGGGCATCGAGTTCGACTACTGCTGCTGCCACGCGGTGTTCGCCCTGCGCGAGCTCGGGATCGAGACCATCATGGTCAACTGCAACCCCGAGACCGTCTCGACGGACTACGACACCGCCGACCGCCTCTACTTCGAGCCCCTCACCCTCGAGGACGTCCTCGCCATCTGCGAGGAAGAACAGCGGAAGGGCGAGGTGCTCGGCGTGATCGTGCAGTTCGGCGGGCAGACGCCCCTGAAGCTCGCGGTGCCCCTCGAGAAGCGCGGCATCAAGCTGCTCGGCACGCCGGCGGACGCCATCGATCGCGCCGAGGATCGCGAGCGCTTCGACGCGCTCTTGAGCAAGCTCGGCCTCGAGCGCCCCCTGGCCGGCATCGCCAAGGACCCCGCCGAAGCTCTCGCCGTCGCGCGGAACATCGGCTTCCCCGTGCTCGTGCGCCCGTCCTACGTGCTCGGCGGGCGCGCCATGATGATCTGCGCCAACGAGGACGAGCTGATCGACTACGTGGGCGTCGCCGTGGACGCGGCCCGCGACGAGGGCCTCGAGCCCACGCTGCTCATCGATCAGTACTTGAAGAACGCCACCGAGGTCGACGTCGACTGCATCTCCGACGGCCGCCGCGCGGTCATCGGCGGCGTCATGCAGCACGTGGAGGAGGCTGGCGTGCACTCCGGCGACTCGACGAGCGTGCTGCCTCCGCACACCTTGGATCCCGAGGTCATCGCCGAGATCGAGTCCCACACGCGGGCCTTGGCCGTCGAGCTCGGCGTCGTCGGCCTGATGAACGTGCAGTTCGCGATCAAGGATCGCCGCGTGTACGTGATCGAGGTGAACCCGCGCGCGTCCCGCACGGTGCCCTTCGTCTCGAAGGCCACGGGGCGGCCGCTGGCGAAGCTCGCCGCGCAGCTCATGGTCGGCAAGACCCTGGACGAGCTCGGCGTGTACGATCAGCCTCTGCCGACCCACGTCGCGGTCAAGGAGTCCGTGTTCCCCTTCAACAAGTTCCCTGGGGTGGACACGATCCTGGGACCGGAGATGCGCTCGACCGGCGAGGTCATGGGCGTCTCCCTCAGCGTCGCGCTGGCCTTCGGCAAGGCCATCTCCGCCGCGGGGGCGCGGCTCCCCAGCGCCGGGTGCGCCTTCATCAGCGTGCAGCCCGAGGACAAGCAGCTCGCCTGTCTGCTGGCCCGCCGGCTGCGCAACCTCGGCTTCTCGATCCTCGCCACCCACGGCACCGCGGAGGCGCTCGCTCGCGCGCACGTCCCCGCCGAGCGCGTGAACAAGGTCGCCGAGGGCTCACCGCACATCGTGGACGCGATCCGCGACGGGCGGGTGCAGCTCGTGATCAACACGACCCACGGCGCGAAGGCGATCCGGGACAGCTACTCGATCCGCCGCAACACCCTGCAGATGGGTATCCCCTACTTCACGACCGTGTCGGCCGCGGTCGCGGCGGTGGACGCCCTCGAGGCGAACGCCGTCTTGGCGGAAGGCCAGGTCTCCGGGGTGCGCAGCATCCAGGAGTGGCACGCGCGGATGCTCCAGTCCCAGTGAGGGGCACGGAGTGTTGGGTCGTCGCCGGACCACGCGGCGACGACCCCTCTGGCGCCGCCCGAGCGGCGCCAACGCATCCCCCTGCCCGCAGCGACGGCGCGCCTGGCGCGCCGTCGCGCTTCCATCAAGCGCCGTAGCGCCCGGTGACGCGCCGATACACCTCGGCGAAGGCGACGACGATCGCCGGCAGCACCACGAACAAGCCCACGTAGCACGCGCACAGGCCCGCGATGCTCAGGAGCCCGGAGACCAGGAAGAAGAGGAGGAGCGAGACCTTGTGTCCTTGCATCGCCTCCCAGCTCTCGCGCAGGCTCTCCATCACGCCGACGTCCGTGTCCGCGATGAGCGCGCCCACCAAGCCCCAGCCCAGGAGGAGGATGATGCCGGGGATGATCAACAGGAGCATGCCCAACAGGCCCCCGAGATAGACGAGCATCATCGCGCCGAGCATCGGCAGCATCCGGTCCCCGCCGCTGAAGAAGAGCCCGAAGTCGAACTCCTCGTCGCGGGCGGCGGCGAGCGCCACGCGCAGCTGCCCCACCCCCGCATAGGCGCCCACGATCATCGATCCCAGGAGGCTCACCACCTGGATCACCCAAAAGACCGGTGTGGTCTCGGACACGACGCCGGCGAGGGAGAGGACGAGGGGGAGCTGTCCGGGCAGCTGGGCCAGTAGATTGATGAGGAAGAAGCCTCCGATGAGCTCGAGGGGCCGCTTGCGGACGGCGGCGAACCCGACGTTCAACACCTCACTGATGGTCCAGGGCATCGGCGCTCCCCGGGGAGCGCCCGCCATCGCCGCTCCGGCGAGCCCAGGATCCTGCGTCGGGGGTGCGTAGGGGTTGTACCCTGTCATTCGTTCGATCGTTCAGGGGCGGAGCTCCTTGTCAAGGCTGGGTTCCCACTCGCATGATGGCGCTCGATGCTGGGTGTGCAGGGAGCTGGCGGCTCGTCGGGATCTCTCGATGAGCCTCCTCGAGAGCCCATCGACGGCCCGACGAGCGGCGCCGTCGACGAGCTCGGTGGCGGACCCCTCGACACGACCGTCGAGGTGGAGACCCCCGAGCACGTGCGCTTCCGCTACCAGATCGCGGGGCCCGCCCGGCGCGCCGCGGCCTATCTCGTCGACTTCCTGGTGCGGGGGCTCGTGGTGCTGGCCCTGGTCATCGTGATCGGGCTGGGCTCCTTCTCGGGGTTCTGGGACGTGAGCGGGTTCGAACTGGGAGCCGTGCTCGTCGTCTATTTCGCCGTCGAGTGGGGCTACTACGTAGTGAGTGAGCTCCTGATGAACGGGGCGAGCATCGGCAAGCGCGCCCTGCGGCTGCGCGTCGTGCAGGCGGACGGGCTGCCCATCACCTTCACGGACAGCTTCCTGCGCAACCTCGTGCGCGCCGCCGATCTGCTCCCGACCTTCTACGCCTTCGGTCTGATCTCGATGGTGCTCGACTCCCGGTTCCGGAGGCTCGGCGATCTGGTCGCGGGGACCATCGTCGTACACGAGCCCCCCACGACCTTGCGCGCCATGCGCAGGATGGGCGCTCCCGGCGCGGCCTCCGGCGAGCCGACGGGCGCCGTGCTCGAGGAAGCCCGGAGGCTCCCGCCGCGCGCCCCGATGAGCCGTGAGGAGCGACGCGCCCTCGCCCTGTTCGCGCGGCGGCGCCCCTTGTTGAGTCCCCAGCGGGCGGAGGAGCTCGCCGAGATCGTCGCGCCGGCCTTCGCCGAACGGCTCGGCGTACGCTACGGGAGCGCGGCGGCCTTCCTGGAGGCGCTGCATCGGCAGGTGAGCGCCCAAGGCACGACGGCGAGCCGATGACCCCGCTGACCTCTCCACCCGCGCCTTCGAGGCACGCCGCGGCCGTCCCGTTGCTCGACGCCGTCGAGCGGTTCCTGGAGCTCCGGCGGGGGAGCTGGGACGAACTCTCCGCGCTGCTGACCAAACAGTCCCACCTCCACAAGCTCGAGCCGGACCAGATCGCCCGGGTCGCGGCCCTCTATCGGGAGGTGTGCACGGACCGCATGCGAGCCGACTACCTGGGCTGTCCGCCGGAGGTGACGAGCTTCCTCGACCAGCTGGTAGCCCGAGCGCACAACGCCCTCTACTCGTCCCGCCGCTTCTCCCTACGACGCGCCTTCGAGTTTGCGGTGTTCGACTTTCCGCGCGCCCTCCGACGCAACCGCGGCCCGTTCCTCTGGGCGAACTTGCTGTTTTGGGGGCCCTTCGTCCTCGGCCTGGTGGGCTCGATCGGCTCGCAGCAGTTCGCGATGAACATCCTGCCCGCCCAGCTGCTCGAGTCCATGGCGGAGGCCTACTCGAAGGGGTTCGCGGAGGGACGGGACGGGGCGACGAACTCCGCCATGGCGGGCTTCTACGTCTACAACAACGTCGGCATCGCCTTCCGCTGCTTCGCCACGGGCATCCTCTTCGGCGTCGGGAGCGTGTTCTTCCTCCTCTACAACGGGCTGGTGACCGGGGCGGTGATGGGCCACGTGATCCGCACCGGCGGCGGTCCCAACATCCTCACCTTCGTCGCCGGGCACGCGCCGCTCGAGCTCACGGCCATCGTGATCTCGGGGGCCGCCGGGCTGCAGATGGGGCGCGCCCTCGTCGCCACCGGCGGGCTGACACGCCTCGGCTCCCTGTGGGTGGCCCGTCATGATCTCGCGGCGCAGGTCGTCGGCGCGGCGTGGATGCTCTTGGGCGCCGCCGCCATCGAGGGGTTCTGGTCGCCTTCGTCCGTGAGCCCGCCCATCAAGTGGGCCTTCGGGGGCGTGCTCACGTGCCTGGTCGTCCTGTACTTGGCGCTCGCGGGTCGACGGCGCGCTGTCACGCCCCACTCAGCCAAGCCGGGCGCTGCCGTGCCGGGCGCTGCCGTGCCGGGCGCTGCCGTACCGGGCGCTGCGCCGGGCCAGCCCTCCGTGCGTCCTCCGGAGGGACCATGAACCTGAGCTCCGCGGCCATCGTGCTCCGGGAACGCACGGCCCTCGAGGTGATCGACCTCAGCCTGCGGTTCGTGCGCTCGCTGGCGCCCCTCGCCTACCTGCGGCTCGGCGCCGTCGTCCTGCTCCCGATCTTCGCGGGCTGCCTGCTGCTCCGCTACGTCGCCGACGTCGGGTGGGCCTGGATCTGGTTGATCGCGTGGTGCGCCGCGACCGTCGCCCAGGGTCCCTTCACGCTCCTGGCCGGGCGTCTGCTGTTCGCCGACGAGGTCCGCGCCCGCTCGATCCTCGTCGACGCCCTGCGCCGCGCGTTCCCCTACGCCGTCCTGCTGACGCTGCGCGCGCTGCTGTTCCTGCTCTCGACCGTCATCGTCATCGGCCCGCTCCTGGTGTGGTCACAAACCGCTTACGTCCATGAGATCCTGTACCTGGAGAACGCGACCGTGAGGACGGCGCTCGGACGCAGCAGCCGCTTCGTGCGCGGGCGGAGCGGTTCGAGCATGGAGATGTTGCTGCTCTTGTTCTGCGGGATCTTCGTCTCCATCGTGCTCGCGGAGGTGCTCGGACTCATGCTCGTGCGCTACGTCCTCGAGATCGCCCTCCCCGTGGAGACGGTCGCGGACAACGGCGGTTCCCCCTTCGCGCTCGCCGGTTTGCTGTTCGCGGTGCCCTTCATCAGCGCGCAGCGCTTCTTGTTCTACGTCAACGAGCGCACGCTGCGGGACGGCTGGGACGTGCAGGTGCGCTTCCTCGGGCTGCGGGAGGAGCTGGGACGACGTGCTTAGGACGATCGACGCAGTCGGCGGGATCGTTCCGCGGCGGCCCCCTCTCTGGGGCGCGCTGATGGGGTGCGCGGGGGTGGTCGCCCTGGGGCTCGGCTTCGCTCCGGAGGCCGCCGCCGGACAGCCGACGATCACCGACGCTGCCCTCTGGGAGACGCTCACCGACCAAGAGGGCTGGGAGACCGCCGAGGAGCACGCTCCCTCCGAGGAGCACGCCCCCTCCGAGGAGCCGTTCGAGAGCGCGGAGGTCCGCTGGGCCGCCGATCCGGCGGTGGAGAGCGACCTGCGTGAGATCTTCGGGAACGCCAAGTTCCGCTACTGCAACGAGGAAGGCTACCGGCTCTGGTTTCACGAGAAGGACACCTACTGCCCGCACGCCGACGTCCTGGCGGAGCGTTGTCCGGGACTGGCCCGCGCCTGCCAGCTGCCCGCTTTTCGCCACGTCGAAGTGGAGGAGGTCGACCTCGACGGGAGCTGGTTGCCGGCGATGGGCGAGGTGGTGCGCTTCCTGTTCTGGCTCACCCTGGCGGTCGGGGTCGGTCTGTTGATCCGTGCGCTGGTGCGGAACCTCGCCGAAGAGGTCCAGCGACGTCGACGCGGAGCGGACGAGCCCGCTCCCGAACTCATCGAGTGGACCCCGGAGACACCCCCGCCGCCGCGAGAGACGGACGCGGAGCGGCTGCTGTACCGCGCCCGAGAGCAGGCGGCGCGAGGGGACTTCGCCGCAGCGCTGGGGAGCGCCTACGCGGCCGCGCTGTGGACGCTGGACCAACGGGGCCTGATCGAGCTCCATCGCTCCCGCACCAATGGGGACTACGTGCGTCAGCTGGCGCCCCACCCGCAGGAGCGCGAGGAGCTGCGCCAGATCGTCCGGGACGTCGAGGCGGTGCAGTTCGGCCAGGCCTCCGCGGACCGCGCGCGCTTCGACCACCTCCTCGCCCACGTCACGGCGCTGGTGCAGCGCGCCTCCCTGTGGCTGGCGCTCGTGCTCCTCCCCCTCACGGGGATCGCCTGCGACGGCGTCTCCCAGCCGGATCCGCCTCTCGCCCATTACGGTCCGGACGGCCATGCGCTGCTCGAGACCCTGCTCCAGCGGCACTCGGACAGCGCGCAGCGGCGCGTGCGGCGCCTCGTGGGGGACCTCGAGGAGGTGGCGACCTTCGTGGCCCTCGGCCCGACGCTGCGGCAAGAAGAGTGGGACCTCCTGATGAGCTGGGTCGACCGCGGGGGCACCCTCGTCACTGCTGGCGTTCCTGCTCCCCTCCTCGAGTACATCCCCCATGACCTCGACCTCCTGAGGTGCGAGGCCCCCCTCGCGCTGCATCCGAGCCCGGAGGCCGAGGCGCCTGGGCAGAACGATGGGCACGCGCAATCCACCCAGGCGTCCGCTCCCCCCGCGCTGAGCGTCGTCCAGGCCGGCGCCTCCGCCTTTCGGGATTTTCCCAGCGGGACGACCCTCGTCTCCTGCGGAGCACACCCCTTCCTGGTGGAGCTCGAGCACGGAGCGGGGAGCGTCTACCTGCTCGCCGACGACACCTGGCTCCGCAACGCCAACCTCGGCGCGGCCGACAACGCCCAGATCCTCGTGCAGTTGGCGGCGGTGCCCTTCGGGCGCGTGGAGCTACTCGGGCCCTGGACGGGATCCGGCGCTCACCATCCCTTCGAGAGCATCCACAAGGCGGGCCTGACCCCGTGGGTCCTCCAGCTCGCCTTGCTCGGCCTCGCCTACGCCGTGGCGCGGGGCGTCCGCTTCGGCACACCTCGGCAACCGGAGCGCGACCGGCGTCGCTCCTTCACCGAGCACGCCGAAGCTCTGGGCAACCAGTACGCGCGCCGCCAGGCCTCGGGCCACGCCCTGGAGCAGTACGGGCGCTGGGCCCTCGAGCGCATCCGGGAGCGGGTACCCGTGCGGGAGCGCGATCTCCACGCGCTGGCCCACGCCGTCGCGCGCCGCACGGGCGGTGACCCCATGGCCATCCTCAGGATCTTGGTAGAAGCGCAGTCAGCGGGACAGATCCAAGGCAGCCCCGAAGAGCACTCCCGGACGATGGAGAGCCTGTCGCGCATTCTGCGCGACGTCGGCGGGGCATGAACGGGAAGTAGACGAGGTACCGGTGAACGTCGAAGAATTCAGTCGAGCCTTCCAGGAAACCGTGGACGAGGTGTCCCGCGTGTTGCTCGGGCAACGGGAGGTGATCGAGCACGTGCTCGTGGCGATGCTCTCGCGGGGGCACGTCTTGATCGAGGGGGTCCCCGGCCTGGGCAAGACCCTGCTCGTGCGAGCGCTGGGCCACGTGCTCGGTTGCACGTTCCGGCGCATCCAGTTCACCCCGGATCTGATGCCCAGTGACGTCACGGGGAACAACGTCTACAACACCAAGGCCGGCGAGTTCGAGTTCGTGCCCGGGCCCGTGTTCACCCAGCTGCTGCTCGCCGACGAGATCAACCGCGCCCCCGCCAAGACGCAAGCCGCCCTGCTCGAGGCGATGCAGGAGCGGAGCGTGACCATCGACGGCACCACCCGCCGGCTCCCCGAGCCGTTCCTGGTGCTCGCGACCCAGAACCCCATCGACTCCCAGGGCACCTACCCACTGCCGGAGGCGCAGCTCGATCGGTTCCTGCTCAAGGTCCACGTGGGGTACCCCACGCCGGACGTGGAACGTGGTATCCTGAAGAGTTACCTGGACGGCTTCGATCCGAGCGACCTCGCCGCGCTCCAGCTCCGCTGCATCCTGGACGTCGACCGCCTCCTCGCCATGCAGTCCGTGTTGCGGACGCTTACGGTGCATGACGAGCTCCTCGACTACATCACGCGCATCGTCACGCGCACCCGGGCGCACGCCTCCGTCTACGTCGGCGCCTCACCCCGCGCGTCGGTAGCGCTGCTGAACACGGCGCGAGCCGCCGCCGCCGCCGCCGGTCGCTCCTTCATCGTCCCCGACGACGTGAAGGCGTACGCGCACGGTGTCCTCCGCCACCGGCTCATCCTCCACCCGGACGCGGAGCTGGAGAACGTCTCCGCCGACGACGTCATCGAGGGGATCCTGCGGGAGACGCCCGTGCCCAAGTCGGCCGCCTGAGCGCCCCATGTTCCCCTCGCGCTTGCTGCTCGCGCTCCTGGCGCTCCCTGCCCTGCTAGCCATCGGCGTGGTCTTCGATCGGGCGCTGTTGAAGCCGGTCCTCGTCCTGGATGGCGCGCTGCTCCTCATCGCGCTCGCGGACGCCCTCTGGTCACGCAGACGCGCGGTGCAGATCAGCCGGCGCGCGCCGGACGTCTTCTCCCTCGGCGAGCCGAACCGAGTCACCCTCGAGCTGCGCTCCCAGGCGCCCACGCCGCTGCGCCTCGAGGTCAACGAGGATCTGTTCCCGGGCGCCACCTCCCCGGACCTGCCCACGTCCGTCGAGCTGCCCGCGCACGGGGTGGTCGAGGTGACGTACCGCGTCGTGCCGAAGCGACGCGGCGCCTTCGAGCTCGGGGATCATTTCGTCCGCTACCCGTCGAAGCTCCGCCTGTGGACGCGCCAGCTGCGACTGCCCGCCCGACGCCCCGTGCGCGTCTACCCGGATCTGGCGATGATCCGAACCTTCGAGCTCCTGGCGCGCACCAACCGGGAGTATGCGCTCGTCCGCGCCACCAAGCTGCGGGGCGGCGAGACGGAGTTCGCCCGGTTGCGCGACTACACCACGGACGACGACTACCGCAGCATCGACTGGAAGGCCTCCGCGCGCCGTCAGAAGCTCACGGCGCGCGAGTACCAGCTAGAGAGCGATCAGAACGTCTTCTTCATGCTGGACAGCGGCCGCCTGATGACCGCGGTGGTCGACGAGCTGTCCCAGTTCGATCACGCGCTGAACGCGACCTTGATGATGGCCCACGTCGCGAACCGCGGCGGCGACAAGGTCGGGCTGCTCACCTTCGACGAGCGGGTCCGCGGCTTCGTGCCACCGGAGCGCGGCGCGGACGCGTCCCGGCGGCTCGTGCAGAGCTGCTATGCCGTCTACCCCCGGCTGGTCGAGTCGAACTTCGACGAGGCCTTCGCGCACGTCGCCCTCAAGCTCCGGCGCCGCTCCCTCTTGGTCCTCTTCACGCAGCTGATGGACGACAACTCCGCCCGGTCTCTGGCGCGGCAGGTGCGCACCCAGGCGAAACGTCACCTGCCCTTGGTGGTCCTGTTGAAGGACACGGATCTCGAGGCGATGGCGGAGGGGCAGCTCGACACAGCGCGGGAGCAGCGGCGCGGCGCGGCGCCGGGGCGTTCCCGCAGAGCAGCCGCGCGCACGGAGCAGCTGTATCAGCGCGGCGCGGCGGCGGAGCTCCTGCGCTGGAAGTCGGCCGTCGTCCGTGAGCTCACGGGCGCGGGCGCCCTGGTCCTCGAGGCGCCTGCTCGTCAGCTCACGGGCGCCCTGGTCAACCGGTACCTCGAGGTCAAGGCGCGGCAGCTCCTGTGACGTGAGCCCTCGGACGGGACGACGAGCAGAGCGACCAGCTGCCTGACGTTCCCGCGTCGGGACGTCTCCTCCCCATCCCCCTCCGGCGGCCGTTGCCGCTCGAACGGAGGGCAGAGCCTTGAAGCCACTGAGACGACTCCCCTGGAAGAAGCTGGCCGTCGAGGTGAAGAACCAGGCCGCCCACGACAACCTGACCAACGGCGCGGCCGCCATCGGGTTCTATCTGATGCTCGCCCTGTTTCCGGGCCTCATCTTCCTGCTGAGCATCCTGCCCTACCTCCCGATCCCGCGCCTCGAGCAGGCGATCATGGATCTCCTCCATCAGGGCATGCCCGGGGAGGCGGCGGGGCTCCTCCAAGGGACGGTCCAGTCGCTGGTGCAGGAGCGCCAGGGTGGTCTCCTGTCCTTGGGGTTGCTCGGGACCCTCTGGGCGGCGTCGGCCGGGATGATGGCGATCATGCGGCAGCTGAACCAGACCTACAACGTCGAGGAGAGCCGCTCCTTCGTCCGCGCGCGCGGTACGGCGCTCGTCATGACGGTGCTGTTCGGGGTGCTCGTGATCGGAGCCATGACCCTCATCGTCGGCGGTGGGTTCCTCCAGCGCTGGCTCACGGAGCAGACGGGCCTCCAGCAGCCCGTCGTGATCCTCTTCGCAGTGCTGCGCTGGGGGATCGTCTTCCTGCTCCTCCTGCTCGCGTTCTCGATGTTCTACTACCTCGGGCCCGACGTGGATCAGGAGTTCCGCTGGATCAGCCCCGGCGCGGTCTTCGGCGTGCCCGTGCTCATCCTGTCCGCCCTCGGCTTCCGCTTCTACATCGAGAACTTCGGCAACTACGAGGCGACCTACGGCGGCCTCGGCGCGGTCATCATCCTGATGATGTGGCTCTTCGTGGCCGGCCTGGTGCTGTTGCTCGGCTCGGAGATCAACGTCGTGTTCGAGAACTTCGCCCGCGAGGACGAGTCCGGGCGCGTCCACCCCTCCCAGCGGGCGCGCCGCGCCATCTCCCATCGCTGACAGCCAATCGCCAGTCGCTGACAGCCAATCGCTGACAGGGCGCTGCCCCGGAGGGACGAGGGCGCCGTCAGCGCACCGGCCCGTCAGCGCACCGACACGGGCTTCAAGGCGCGCTGGGCTGAGCGTCTCGGGAGGTGCCCTCTTGCTGGCTGGGGCGCTCGGGGGCGCTCTGGGGCTGCGGCGCCGCCCAGAGCGCCTTGGCGATCTCGGTGACCACCCGATCGGAGCGCTTGCGCGCTTCTCCGGGCTCCGCGGGCACGCCGACCACGAGCAAGCTGAAGGCGATGGGAGCGCGCCCCGCCGGCCCCATCACGTAACCGCTCAGGGCGATCACGTTGCGCAGCGTCCCCGTCTTCGCGCGCACGATGCGCTGCCCGGCGAGGTCCCGGAACCGATTGCGCAGGGTGCCGTCCACGCCACCGATCGCCAGCTGGGCGACCATCTCGCTCGAGATCGCAGGCTCCCTGTAGGCCGCCGCGAGGGCCTCCGCGAGCACGCCCGCGGACACGCGATTCGCGTCGAAGAGCCCCGAACCGTTCGCGACGACGACGTCCTTCGTATCGATCTTCGCCCCCTCGAGCCAGCGCACGAGCGCCCGGGCGCCAGCCGCGGTCGTGGCCGGCGGAGTGGCCTTCCCGTCGGCGTTCGCGGCCGCGCCGACCACCTTGAGCAGCATCTCGGCGTAGAAATTGTCGCTCTCCTTGCCGACTGGATAGAGCAGCTGCGCCAGGGGCTTCGACGTGATGTAGGCGAGCTGCTCGCTGGAGGGGAGCTTGCCGAGGCGGACCTCGTCGCCGACCTCGATCCCGACGTCCTTCAGGACGTCCCGCAGGGCGTACCCGGGCACGAGCCGTGGATCCTCCAGACGGCGCGTGTAGCGGCGCCGACCGAGATCCGCGGCGATGCCCCCGCTCACCTCCGAACGCAGCCGCGTCGCGCCCGGCGCGTCGTCCGGGCGCAGCGACCACCCCACCGCGTCGCCGCTGCCCGGAGCTCGCGTCGCGATGGTGCCGTGGGAATCCACCGCCCCCGGCGGCTCGAACCAGAAGCTCGCGGCCGTCCCTGAAGCGTTCGGCAACACGTTGAGGGTCACCGTGTTCTGCTCGACGGCCACCGCGCTCACGGGAGCGCGGAACGCCGCCCACTCGTTCGGCTGCTGCTCGAAGGCGGGCGGCACGAACTGATCGTCGAAGTAGCTCTGATCGACGTACACCGCACCGACGCGCTTCAGCCCGCGCTCCCGCACGACCCGCGCCAGCCGCCAGAGATCCTGCGTGCCCAGGGATGGATCGCCGTTCCCCGACAGCACGATCACCTCGGCGACTCCGTTCTTCGGGTTGCCTCGGAGCTCCGTCTTGAAGCGGTAGGCGGGGCCGAGATAGTGCAGCGCCGCCGCGGCCGTCAGGATCTTCTGGTTCGACGCGGGGTTCAGGGGACGCGCGGCTTCGACTGCCGCCACGCGTCGCCCGTCGCGCACGTCGACGATGCTCGCGCCGAGGGTGCCCCCCTTCTTCTTCGTCCACTCGGCGAGGTCCACGAGGGCGCGACGAATGGCCTCCTCACGGAGCGGCGCGTCGACGCGGGGGTCCACCGTCGCCGTGGTGGCGGGCGTCGGATCGAGCGCCGCGCGCTCCGCGTCGGGCGGAGGGGCGTCGTGGCTCGTGTCCTCTCTCTCCTGCGACGCGTCGTCCGACTCCGCGGACTCGCCGGAGGCGTTCTGCTTGCCGTCGACGGCGCTCGCGTCGGAGGTCCGCTGCTGATTGCAAGCAGACGCCAGGAGGAGAGCGAGCAGCAGGTGGGAGGCCCGATTTGCCATGTCTACCGCCTGCCCGACCGAAGCGCGGAGCGCAAGACTTCCCGCGGTCGACCTCGGGGGGCTTGCTTGGACCTCGAAGTGCCACGAACATGGCCCCGCCGATGCGACTCCCCCGGATTTTCCGCCTCTTCGTCAGCCTCGCCGCCATCGGCGCGTGCGGGGCCGTGTGCCCGGAGGCGCGCGGGGAGGAACCCAGGCGAGTCACCCGCGTCGATCCCGACGCGTACCCTCCGCCCGCTGCCCGCGTTCCCCTGATCCTGACGGGCGCCGCCGTCACGGGCGCCTTCTACGGAGGCGCGGTGGGCGCGTCCTATCTCTGGCCAGACGCGCGGGGGGCAGAGCACCTCAGGATCCCCATCGTGGGCCCCTGGATGAAACTGTTTCAGACGGGTTGCTCGGACACCGCTCCGGACTGCAACCGTTTCTTGCTCGCGGTCGGCGCCGTGCTAGCGGGTCTCGACGGGCTGGGCCAAGCCGGCGGCGTCGGGCTCTTGCTCGAAGGGATCTTCCTGCAGACGCGACCTGCAGCGCCAGCACCTCCCCCCGGTGCGTGGGGACCGACGTTGCGCCTCGGCGCCGACGGTGGCGCTACGCCGGCGCCGCGCGCTTCGGGATCCGTCAGTTGGTATCCGGTTCCGATCGTCGGCGGCGCAGACGCCGTCGGCCTCGGAGTGGCCGGGGTTTTCTAAACGTTGTCCGATGCACAGAAATGTGCTGAAGAGAGGCCGCCCGAGCCGTCCTTGGACCGGCTGGGTGATAGGTGGTACTTGGGATGCATGCCGGAGGTCGCCAGGTGAGTCGTAGGACCAAATTCGTCCTGGTCACCGGCGGAGTCGTCTCTTCCATTGGGAAGGGCCTGACCTCCGCCTCGATTGGTGCGCTGATGGAAGCGCGGGGACTGAGCGTCACCCACATGAAGCTCGATCCCTACATCAACGTGGATCCGGGCACGATGTCCCCGTATCAGCACGGCGAGGTGTTCGTCACCGACGACGGCGCGGAGACGGACCTCGACCTGGGGCACTACGAGCGGTTCACCTCCTGCCGGTTGACGCGCAACGCGAACATCACCACGGGCAGGATTTACGAGACCGTCATCGGCAAGGAGCGCCGCGGGGAGTACCTGGGCGCGACCGTGCAGGTGATTCCGCACATCACCGACGAGATCAAGGCGAAGATCTACGAGGCAACCGACGACGTCGACATCGCCATCGTCGAGATCGGCGGGACGGTCGGGGACATCGAGTCGCTGCCCTTCCTCGAGGCGATCCGCCAGCTGAAGGTGGAGCGCGGCCCGGAGAACGCCATGAGCGTGCACGTGACCCTCGTGCCGCACATCGCCACGGCCGGCGAGATGAAGACCAAGCCGACCCAGCACTCCGTGCGGGAGATGCGGGAGATCGGGATCCAGCCGGATCTGCTGGTGTGTCGCTGTGACCGACACATCCCCCAGGGCCTCAAGGAGAAGATCGCGCTGTTCTCCAACGTCCGCGTGGACCGGGTGATCTCGGCGGTGGACGTGAGCTGCACTTACGAGCTGCCCATCGCCCTGCACGTCGAGGGCATCGACGCGCAGATTACCGATCAGCTCAACATCTGGTCGCGGCAGCCGGACCTCAGCCGTTGGGAAGACACGGTCGAGAAGTTCAAGAAGCCCGCCGCCGGCACCGTGCGCATCGGGGTCGTCGGCAAGTACGTGCACCTGAAGGACAGCTACAAGTCCCTCCACGAGGCGCTCGTCCACGGCGGCCTCGCCAACGACGTCGCGGTCCACCTCGAGTACATCGACTCGGAGAACCTCGAGCGCGGCGGCAACGGGTCCCGCTCCTTGACGGGCCTCGACGGGATCCTCGTCCCCGGTGGGTTCGGCGATCGCGGGGTCGAAGGAAAGATCGCGGCCATCCGCTTCGCGCGTGAGAACGGGGTGCCCTATTTCGGCATCTGCCTCGGCATGCAGCTGGCGGTCATCGAGTTCGCCCGCAGCGTGTGCGGCATCGAGAACGCCTCCTCCGCCGAGTTCGGGAAGCCCTCGGACGACCTGGTCATCGACCTGATGCCGGAGCAGCGCGGGATCGAGGACAAGGGCGGGACGATGCGCCTCGGCGCTTATCCCTGCGTCATCGAGAAGGGCAGCCGCGCCCATCAGATCTACGGAGAGACGGAGATCAGCGAGCGGCACCGGCATCGCTTCGAGGTCAACAACGACTACCGTGACGTGCTGACGCGGCGCGGCCTGGTGCTCAGCGGCACCAGCCCCGACAAGCGCCTCGTGGAGATCGTCGAGCTCCCGGATCACCCGCATTTCATCGGGTGCCAGTTCCATCCGGAGTTCAAGAGCCGCCCCCACGCCGCCCACCCGCTGTTCTCGGGCTTCGTCCAGGCGGCGCTGCAACGTCGGGATCGGATCGCGCGGGAAGTGCGCTCCGCCGACGAGCAGCACGCGCCTCAGGCGAACTAGGCCGAGATAGCTGCCTCGACGAGGAGACGGGCCGAGTGAGGTCGAAGCGGAGCGCTGAGAGGACGGTCGGGCGCCTGAGGTGGACGGCCGTGGGGCTCGCCTGCTGCGCGATCGCGGGGTGCCGCCCGCCGAGCGGCGCCGTCGCGTCCGCCCTGCAAGACGACTTGAAGACCCTCCGCGCCGACATCGTCGCGGAGCGCGATCAGGGCAAGATCGATCGCGAGCGAGCCCGCGAAATCGCGCAGGCGCTCCTCGAACGCGAGGTGACCTCCGCGCGCGGGAGCGAGGCCGTGCCACGCATCCGCGCGCTCCGCAGCTGCGCGCGCCCGCTCTACGACGTCCTGCGGGAGCGCGCCGAGGTCGACGACGAGATCGGAGGTGAGGCCGCGCTGATCCTGCTCGAGCACGACCAGCTCCGCGGCTCTGCCCTCGAGCGATATGTCGCCGCGGAAGACGGCGCCTGGCGCGCCGTGGCCGCGCGGGACACGGAGGCGACGCGGGCCCGCGGTCAACGCGCCGCTTTCCTGACGGATCCGGACGAGCGGGTGCGCCGCGCCGCGCTGCACGCTGCCGTCGCCGCGCCCGACGCGCGGGACACGGAGGCTCTCCTCGAAGTAGCGCGCCTCGACCCCGATCCCCTCGCCCGGAGCATCGCCATCCGCGCGCTCGGCCGCGTGGGGACGGAGCGCGTGGTGCTGGCGCTGAAGGACCGCTGGGATCGCGCCGACGAGCCCCTGCGGCTCGCCATCGTGGACGCCTGGAGCCAGCCGCGCTCCCTGGCGGCGGGCGGCAAGACCCAGCTCGTGCGCCTCGCGGAGGCCGAGCAAGGCCTGCCGGCACTCCAGGCGGCACATGTGCTGCTCCGCGAGGCGGACACGGCCGAGCTCGCGGCCCAGAAGCTCCTGGCGACGGCGCGGGAGGGCTCGACCCTGGAGCGGCGTATGGCCGTGCGCCTGCTCCCCGTGCGTCACCCGGACGCTCGAGAGGTCCTGGAGGACGCCGCGGACGCCGCGGATCCGGACGTGCGCGTGCTCGCCAACGCCCGCTTGCTGCAGCTCGACGGCGACGACGCGGCGCGCTCCAGGTTGCGCGAGATGGCCCGGGGCAAGGGGTCCGCGGCGCTCCAGGCGCGCGCCGCCCTCGCCGCGCACGGCGATGACGCGGTCGTCCCGCTCCTCCAGGCGCAGCTCACGGACGCGCGCTCGTCGCACCGCAAGATGGCCGCCTTGAGCCTGCTCCGCCTCGAGCGCTTCGGGGACGCCGCCCCCGTCCTCGCCGACGAGAGCCCCTCCACGCGCACCGAGCTCGCCTGCCAGCTGGTCGCCGCAGACTGAGAGCGCACGACGGGCCCCGGCCCGAGCAGCCGCGGTGCCCCGACGACGGCCTCCCCACGAGCCGAAGGCCCCGGCAGGATCCGCCAGGACGGAAAGACACCACCTGCGGCCCGACGACGACGCCCAGCGCGGGCGCTTCGCTTCAGATCCGGATGTGCTGCCAGTCGCCGCCCGCGAACTTCACGACCATGACGATCATGAGCAGCAGGGCGTAGACGCAGGCGGCGCTCCAAATCCCCACCAACCCGAAGCCGAGGGTGATCCCGAGGACGAAGGCGAGGGGCACCAGACAGGTGAAGTGGAGGATCAGCTCCACCACCATGACGAAGAAGCTGTTCCCGGCTCCGAACAGGGCCTGGGTGAGGATCATCCCCACCGCGATGCAGGGGGTGCAGATGCCCATCATGCGCATGGGCACGAGGGCTGCCTGTTGCACGGCCGGGCTGTTCGACACGAAGGACAGGATCTGCTCGGGGAAGACCACGCCCTCCAGGAACCCGACCACGCCGAAGATGGCCAGCCCGAGGCGCACCGACACCCAGCCGAAGCGGGTCGCCTTGGCCCCATCCCCCTCCCCCAGGGATTGGCTCACCAAGGTCGCCGTCGAGGTGCCGAAGGCGAGGCACGCCGTGAACGTGAGCTTGAGGATGCCCACGATCACCGTCGTGGCGGCGCTGTTCACCGCCTCGTCTGCCACGCCTCCCGGCATCACGGCGCTCGTGTTGGCGTCGAGCTGGCTCACGATCTTGGAGAACAAGGCAAAGCCGCTCATCACCGCGAGCGTGGCCACGGCGCTCGGCACGGAGAGCTTCAAGATCTCCCGCACGAGCCCCGGCTCGAACTTCCCGAGGGAGAACGGGCGGAACTGAGCCCGGTACTTCTGCCGCCCCGCCCAGGCCAGCATGATGCCCAGCCCGATCCAGGTCGAGACGAAGCCCGCGAAGCCTGCCCCGGCGATGCCCATGCGCGGCGCGCCGAGCTTGCCGAAGATGAAGATCAGGCACAGCACCACGTTCAGCACGTTCATGATGACCGCGCTCACCAGGTGCACGTGCGTCTTGCCGATGCCGTCGAAGAACGCCTTGAAGGAGAAGGTGATCACCATCGAGGCGATGCCCAGGAGGCGCCAGTTCAGATAGGCGCGGGCCGCCTCCCTCACCTCCGGGACGTCGATGAGGGCGTTCAAGAGGTGCGGCAGCACCAGGTAGCCGAGCACCGTGAAGCCGATGCTCGAGAGCAGCGCGAAGACCCAGGAGTTCACGACCACGCCGCCGGAGCGCTCGTAGTTGCCCTCGGCGAAGCGACGAGCCGCCAGGGCCTGGGTCCCCACGGAAATGGCGCTCAAGGAGCCGCCGAAGGCCCACAGGATGATCAGCGACGGGAGGAGGGCAGCCTGGGCGTTCGAGGACTCCGGCTGGGGCAGCCAGGAGAAGAAGACGATGTCGATCTCATTGACGATGCTCTGGGTGAGCATCGCCAGCACGGTGGGCATCGCCAGGCGGAGGACGACCTGATACGGGTTGCCGACGGTGACGACGTTCTGGGCGGAGATGGGGGGCGCTGCCATGCTGCGTGGACAAGGGCCTGAGCGAGCCCAGCTCCATCGGGGAGCCCTCGCGGTTCCGGAGACTTAGAGGCGACGGGCCCCCTGGGCAAGTCATCGCGCCCGGATCGGGCGGCTGGCTGCGCGCGACCGCGCCCGCTCGCCCCCGCTCGCCCCCGCCGACGGGGAAGCGCACCGGTAGCCGCGAACCAATCTGCGCAGAGGACTCGACAAGCTTTCAGCACCCGCCTTCGAAGCGTCGCTTCGCAACGCCACGCGTCGTTTCCCAGGCAGGCGACGTCGCGCTTCTCAGAAGCAGCCCTTCCCAGCAGCAGCCCTTCCCAGCAGCAGCGCCGCTTCCCGACGCCGCCGTTTCCCAGCCCGGCCCTCGCGGCGCCGCGCGCCGCGCCAGGCGCGGTCTTCAGCGCTGAGCGACGCGATCGCGGCGGTACTCGTCCAGCAGGGCCTGCGCCTCGGCGTAGGAGGGGTGCTCGGCGAGCAGCTCTTCGAGGGTCTTGATCGCGTCGCCGCGCACCGTCGCCTTCTCCATCTTCGCGAGGTGCAGGCGCGCCTCCGCGGAGGGCTCCAGCTCGGCCCAGCTCCGCGCGGCGCGGAGGGCTTCGCCCCAGGCCTTCACCTGAATCGCCGAGAGGGACCAGCCCCGTTGGGCTCCCGCGTGCTGGGGGTGCTCGAGGGCGATCGCCTTGAGCACGTTGTACCCCTCGATCCGCTGCCCGCGGCGCACCCGCTCCAGCGCCGCGTCGATCCGCTCCGTCAGCTCGTCGTCCTGGCTCACCCGCGCCCCCTCGAGCCGATCGTCGGCGTCCGCCGCGTCTTCAAGAGAGACAGCCTCGACGGCGGCCTCCGACGGGTCGGTGTCCGCGTCGGAGGGAACGTCCGCCGCCTGGGCCGTGAGGGACGGTGCCCGCTCCTCCAGCTGGCTCTCCGGAGGCGCCGGGAGCTCGAGTCGCGCGGGCGCCCTCGGAGCATCGGTGGCGTCCTGCGAGCGGTGCAGCTCGTCGACGGCGACGCTCCAAGGGGCTCCGTCGGGCGTCGGAAGGGTCTCCCCACCGCCGATGGCCATGAGGGCGGCGAACGCCGCCACGGCGCTCGCCGCGCCGACGCCCACGTACGCGAAGCGCCGGCGGCGCCGCCGCTCGGGCTCGTTCAGGGACGCGAACAACGCCTCCTTGAGCGCCGCCGCGCTCGAGAAACGACGCTGCGGCTCACGGGAGAGCGCCTGCACGATGATATGATCGAGGGATGGCGGGATCTCGCGCTCCGGTGCGCAGACCCGCGGCGGCGGCGGCGTCGCGGAGATCTTCGCCGTCAGCAGCGCCGGGACGTTCAGCGTCTCCCGGGGCCCGAGGAGGTGCGGGGGCAGCCCCGTGACCATCTCGTAGAGCACCGCGCCCAGGGCGTAGATGTCCGCCCGCTCGTCCGCGTCAGCGCCCGCGGCCTGTTCGGGGGCGAGGTACTCGGGGGTGCCGATCACCGCGGGCTGCGCGTCGCCCCCGGCGCGCGGCTCGGTGGCGAAGCGCGCCACGCCGAAATCGAGCAGCTTGACCGTGCCGCTCGCGGTGAGGAACAGGTTGGCCGGCGTGATGTCTCTGTGAATGACGCCAGCGCCGTGCGCTGCCTCCAGGGCGGCGCACGCCTGGATCGCGAGCTCCACGGCGCGACGCCACTCGAGGGGTCCCCGGCGGAGACGCGCCTCGAGGGACTCTCCTTCCAGCAGCTCCATCGCGTAATAGAAGCGGCCATCGGCGGCGATGCCGAAGTCGTGGAGGGTCACCAGGTTGTCGTGGGCGAGGCGCGCGATCGCGCGCGCCTCCGTGCGGAACCGCTGGCGTCGCTCCGCGCTCCCCGAGGCCGCGCGGGGCAACACCTTGAGCGCGACGGGGCGCCCGAGATCCACGTGGCACGCCTCGAACACCTCCCCCATGGCCCCGACCGCGAGGGGCTTCACGAGGCGGTAGCGCGTCCCGGGGAGGAGCCCCTCGGCGCTCTCGAGCTCGCTTTGCGGCGGGACGGGGGACGGCGCGGGCAGGCCGTGCTCCTTGGGCGTCAGCCGGCGCGCCTGGGCCGCACGACGGGCGAAATCGGCGCGTGACCGGGCGGGCTCGGCGGGATAGAGGCGCTGCATCGTGTGGGCGATGCGCCCCCGCACGCTCCGGTCTCCGTTGGCCAGGGAGGCGCCCCGCTTCAAGAGCAGCACCAGATCCGAGACCGCGGCGCGGGCGGAGGGATACCGATCCACGATCCGGGGCGCGGTCAAGCGGGCGATGATGTCGTCGAGCTCCGACGGCGCGCCCACCTCCGCCGCCAGGGCCGGCGGGCGCAGCTCGCCGCGGCCCACCGCGGCTTGATGCTCCACGGGGCTCCCCTGGAGGAAGCGCCGGCCCGCGGCCGTCTCCCAGAGCATTACGCCGAAGGCGTAGAGGTCCGCGGGGGCGCCACCCGGGGTCTGGTTGGCGACCTCCGGGGCGACGTATCCCGGCTTGGCGTAGACGACCCCCGACACCGTCCGGCAGCGGCGGTTCTCGCCGCGGGCGGTCCCGAAATCGATCAGCTTCAGATCGCCGGCGTACCCCACCATCACGTTCTGGGGGCTGAGGTCCCGATGGGCGATCTCCAGGGGACGCCCCGCCGCGTCCGTGCGCTCGTGCACGTGGGCCAGGGCGTCGCCGAGGGAGATCGCGATGGCCACGGCGTCCTCCCAGGCCAGGCGCACCCCCAGCTGAGCGCAGCGGGTGAGCACCTCTCCCAGGTGGCGTCCCTCGACGTACTCCACCACCGCGTAGGGGCAGTCGTCCTCGGTGGTCGACGCCTCGAGGATCTGAGCGACCCCCGGGTGCTGGAGCTGGGCCTGGATGCGGGTCTCGTCGAGGAAGCGCGCCCGGAACGACGCGTCGCTGGCGTGCTCCCGGCGGATGATCTTCACCACACACGCCCGCTCGGCGCCCTCGATGCCCCCCGTACTCGCCAGGTAGACCTCGCCCATCCCTCCCCGGGCCAGGCGCCGGAGCAGGGTCAGCCGTCCGAAGCGCCGGGGCAGCTGCTCCTCCGTCGTGTCCACGCTCCCCACCGGAGCGGGAGCTGGACCGCGGCTCGCACCGGGAGCCGGGGCGGGAGCGGGAGCCGACGCAGAGGGGGCGCCAAGACCTGTGGAGGGGGACGACATGGGGCCATGGTGCCAATGTAGGATAACGTAGGCAAGTAAAGAGAACGGCCGGACGACTTAGCGAAGTGGTCCCCCGCTGGAGGGTCCCCTGGAATGACCCAGCCTTTCAGCGGTTTCCCCGTTGTGCCGCCACCCTCCGCGGATATCCTTCCGGTCCAGAACTTCATGGGAGACTGGAGCCGGAGCCGAGGGATCTCGAGGATCCTCCAGGGGCGTCGCGTCCTGCGCGAGGCCCTGCTGCGGCTGATCTTCCTGACGGTCGTGCTGGCGGCGCCGTCGGTGGCCCTCGCCGATCCGGTGCCGATGTGCGGCGAGCTGGCGCAGTCCATCGAGGCCCCTCCTCCGATCTACCCCGGTCGGGAGGACGCCCTCGGGCAAGCCCACTGCGCGCGGCAAGGGAGCAAGACCTTCTGGGAGGAGCAAGCCTCCCTGCCTCCCCAGGCCGACGACACCCGCACCCTCGACGACAAGTCGGGCTATCTCTCTCATCAGGCGCTCCCCCGAGCGGGTCACGTCCGCGTGCCCGTGCCGCGCGCGGACGGCTCGGAGCCGCCTGCTGGCGTACGCCGTCCGCTCGATCGACCGCCACGGAGCGCTCTCGCCCCCTTGCGTTGATCGAGACCAGTGGTAGGCGCCGCACCGGTGCGGCGCTCCCCTGAAGCTGGCCGGCGCGCCTCGCCTCACCCGCTCGGCGCGCCGCGCCCCGGTGTCCATGGCTGGCTCCTCCCCCGGAGCCGGCGTTCCCTTCCTACCGCCCGTTCGCGGCGGTCCCCCGTCGCCTGCTTCGAGAGCTGGCGAGCCAACCCAACACGGAGAAATCCAGACAATGAACAAAGGAACCGCAATCGTCGGGTTCTTCATGTCCTTCCTCGCGGGCATGTTCCTCATGTGGGGCATCGATCGCTCGGGCGGAGGCGTGAACATCGCCGCCGAATCCCGAGCGGCCGTCGGCTCCCTCGACCACGGGTCTGCCGTCATTCCCGTCACCAAGGCCGACCCCCAGTGGGGCAACGCCGACGCCCCCGTCACGATCGTCGAGATCAGTGACTTCGAGTGTCCCTTCTGCGCCCGGGTGAACCCCACCCTGAAGCAGATCAAGGACACCTACGGCCCCGAGCAGGTGCGCATCGTCTGGAAGCACCAGCCGCTCCCGTTCCACAAGGCCGCACGCCCCGCCCACGAGGCCGCCGCCACCGTGCACGCCCTCGGAGGTGACTTCTGGAAGTTCCACGACGAGGCCTTCAAGAACCAGAAGACTCTGACGGAGGAGAACTTCAAGAAGTGGGCCGTCGAGGCCGGCGTGGACGCCGCCAAGTTCGAGGAGGCCTTCAAGGCGAAGAAGTACGCCTCCAAGGTCGACGAGGACATGGCGTTGGCTCGCAAGATCGGTGCGACCGGGACCCCCGCCTTCCGCATCAACGGCGTGACCCTGAGCGGCGCGCAGCCCTTCGCGAAGTTCAAGGAGATCATCGACCAGCAGCTCGCGGAGGCGAAGAAGCTCGTCGCCGCGGGGACCAAGCCGGCGGAGGTCTACCCGAAGCTGGTGGCGCAGAACGCCAAGGGCGGCGCCAAGGAGGAGGAGCCCGAGGTCGACACCACCGTCTGGAAGGTGCCCGTCTACGAGGACGACCCGGTCAAGGGTCCCAAGGACGCCCTCGTCACCATCGTGGAGTTCTCCGAGTTCCAGTGCCCCTTCTGCAAGCGCGTGGGGCCGACCCTCAAGCAGATCCAGGACACCTACGGCAACGACGTGCGCATCGTCTGGAAGGACAACCCCCTCGGGTTCCATCCCCGCGCGCAGCCTGCCGCGAACCTCGCGCACGCCGTCTACAAGGCGAAGGGTGACGAGGGCTTCTGGAAGGCCCACGACAAGCTCTTCGAGAGCCAGCCGAAGCTGGAAGACGCGGACCTGAAGGCCCTGTCCGCCGACCTCGGGGTGCCCTGGGCGACCCTCGAGAACGCGATCAAGACGAACAAGTACGGGGAGAAGTTCGAGCAGAGCCAGGATCTCGCCATGGATCTGCAGGCCCGCGGCACCCCGCACTTCTTCGTGAACGGCATTCGCCTCGCGGGCGCTCAGCCGTTCGAGAAGTTCAAGGAGGTCATCGACCAGCAGCTGGCCAAGGCCAAGGCGCTCGTCGCCAAGGGCACGCCCCGCGCGAAGGTCTACGACGAGATCATGAAGGAGGGCAAAGAGCCCCCGCCTCCGCCCACGAAGAAGGTGGCGGATCCCCTCCCGGACAGCCCCATCAAGGGCAACCCCGACGCCAAGGTGGTCGTGCAGATCTTCTCGGACTTCGAGTGCCCCTTCTGCTCGCGGGTGAACCCCACCATCGACGAGATCATCGAGAAGCACGGCAAGGACGTGAAGCTCGTGTGGCGTAACCTCGCGCTGCCGTTCCACAAGAACGCGCCCCTCGCGGCGGAAGCAGCCCACGAGGTCTACCTCCAGAAGGGCGACAAGGCGTTCTGGCAGTTCCACGACAAGCTGTTCGCCTCCCAGAAGGCGCCCGGCGGAATCGAGCGCCCGAACCTCGAGAAGTTCGCCCAGGAGATCGGGGTCGACATGGCCAAGTTCAAGAAGGCCCTCGACGACCGCACCCACAAGGCGCGCGTCGAGGCGGACGCCAAGGCCGCCAGCGACGCGGGGATCACCGGCACGCCGGGCTTCGTCGTGAACGGCTACTTCATCAGCGGCGCCCAGCCCTACGGGGCCTTCAAGAAGGTCATCAAGCGCGCCCAGGCCGAGCTGTAAGAGCACGGCCAACCGACGCCGGCCCAACGCACGGCGCACGGTGAGGAGGCCCGAGGGTGAATGCCCTCGGGCCTTTTCGTTTCGAGGAAAGCAAGCGCTCCCCAGGACATTCGCTATAACGCTCGCCATGCAGCCCCGGCACTCCGCCCCGCGAACGCGCCTCTCCCTCTCGATCCATGGCCGCCTCCTGCTGGCGGCCCTCGCGGCGGCGCTGCTCGCCCTGGCCTGCACCGGCTCCCGGCCTCCCGCGCCCCAGGACGCCAGCGCGCCCGCCGAAGAGGCGCCCCCGCGTCGGGCGGAGCTCGGTGAGCTTGCCCCGGGGGAACCGCCGACGCCCCTGCCGGTGGAGGCGGACGACGCGACGTGGGGACGAGCCGATGCCCCCGTGACCATCGTCGGGTTCATCGATCTCCAGTGCCCGTTCTGCGCGCGCGCCTTTCGGACCTTGCAGGATCTCCAGCAGGAGTACGGCCCCGAGCGCCTCCGCGTCGTGATCAAGCACCTCCCCCTCGACATGCACCCGGACGCGCTCCCCGCCGCCGTCGCCGCGCAGGCGGTGCGCAACCTCGCGGGCGACGCCGCCTTCTTCGGCTACGCCGCGCGGGTCATGGCCGATCCGCAGGGGATCGACGCCACCTCCCTCGCGGATCACGCGGAGGAGGTCGGGGTCGAGCGGGCGCTCTACAACGAGACCGTCGCCGACGAGGCGACGTTCCGCGCCGTGATCCACGATCTCGAGCTCGCGCAGCGCCTGGGCATCACGGGGACGCCCGCCTTCTACGTCAACGGCGTCAACGTCCAGGGCGCGCAGCCCATCGATCACTTCCGCGCGATCATCGACCAGGAAGCGCAGGCGATGGCGGCACGCCTCCAGGCGGGCAGCGACTGGAAGAACGCCTACGCGCAGCGCGTGACGGAGAACCTGCACACGAGCGCCGCCAACCAGCTGCTCGCCGAGGATCCGACCACCTACCGCGCGATGGTCGACGGCTCGCCCACACAAGGGAGCGCCGACGCCCTGGTGACCCTGGTGGAGTTCTCCGACTTCCAGTGTCCATTCTGCAAGCGCGCGCGCCCCACGATCGCCGCGCTGAAGAAGAAGTACGGGCGTGACCTGCGGGTGGTGTTCAAGCACCTGCCCCTCCCGTTCCACGCGGACGCGCGCCCCGCGGCGCTCCTGGCGGACGCCGTGTATCGACAGGTCGGCAACGAGGCATTTTGGACGGCCGTCGACCGCCTCTTCGCCGCTCCGGATCTCTCCGAAGAGAGCCTCATCGAGCTCGGGACGGAGCTCGGGCTCTCCCGCGCCCAGGCGGAGGCCGCGGTGCGCAGCAAGGAGTCCGATCGCCTGACGCGAGACGCGTCCCTGGCCGCGGATCTGGAGGCGAACGGGACCCCCCACTTCTTCGTCAACGGCCGGCGCATCAGCGGGGCGCAGCCCCTGAGCCACTTCGAGGTGTTCGTGGACGCGGCTCTCGCGGACGCCAAGCGACTGGTCGCGGCGGGGGTCGAGCGACCGACGGTGTACGAGCACCTGATGCGTGACGCGGCAACGCCGGGCGTGCCCCAGAAGGTGGACGTGAGCGCCTTGAACGCCCTCGCCGCCCAGCGGCCGAGCCGCGGCCCGAAGGACGCGCCCGTCACGATCCACGTCTTCAGCGACTTCGAGTGCCCCTTCTGCCGCCGCGCGGAGCCCACTCTGGCGAGCCTCGAGGAGCAGTACGGCGACCGGCTGCGGATCGTCTGGCACGACCTGCCGCTCCCCTTCCACAAGAACGCGCGCCCCGCGGCCCACGCGGCTCGCGAGGCCTTCGCCCAGGGCGGCAACCGCGCCTTCTGGAAGATGCACGCCGCCCTGTTCGCCCTCGAGGGCGAAGGCGTCTCCTTGGAGCGGGAGAGCCTCGACGAGCACGCGCGCCGGGCCGGGCTCGATCTCGCCCGCTTCCGCAAGGCCGTCGACGGGCAGCAGCACGAGGCAGCCATCGCCGCAGACGAGGCCGCCGCCGCCGCGCTCGGCCTCTCCGGGACCCCGTCGTTCGTGATCAACGGGTACATCGTCAGCGGCGCGCAGCCCCCGCAGGTCTTCGAGCGGGTGATCGAGCGGGCCCTCGCGGACGAGAAGAACGCGAAGGAGCCGGGCACGGACGCCAAGGGTCCGGCGGCGTCACGCGACTAGCTCTGTCCGTCGCTGCGCGCTGGTGTCTCAGCGCGTAGCGGCGTGGTCCGCGGGGGGGCGATGGCCGCGAGGAGCCGACGGCGCACCGCGACTCGCCCGCCTCGCTGCGCGCTGGTGTCTCAGCGCGTAGCGGCGTGGTCCGCGGGGGGGGCGATGCGCTTCTGGATGGTCTCGATGGCGACGTCGAGCGCGGAGTCCCCGCGCAGGCACGGGTAACAGTCGGCCTGCTTCTGGGCCCCGCAGCCCGTCGTGCTCTGCAGAGGACGCAGCAGCTCGAGGGCGCGGCCGTCACCGACGTTCTTGGCGCGCTCGAGGAGCGCCCGGTAGGCGGCGCAACCCCGCGCCCTCCTCAGGTCGAGGGCGACGCTCAGCGCGGGGGACGCGCTGTCGGCGAAGGCGTCACCGACGACGATCTGCGACGCGCGCCGCCTGACCGCGTCGCGCACGCCAGGGGTGTGCGCCAGATCGTAGAGGATGTCCGCGCCGCGGGTGCCCATGGGTCCCTGCAGCAACCGGAACGCCGCCGCGCTGGACTCCGACGCCTGAGCCGCCCGGAACAGCACGCCGGCGATGCGCGGGTGATCGAACAGCTTCGGGTCCAGGGCGAGCGCCTTGCTCACGGCGTCGAGCGCGCCCTCGAAGTCCCCTCCCTTGGCGCGGTGGGAGGCGAGCGCGACGAACACGCGCCCCTCGGTGGGCTCGGCTTTGGCCAGCTCCTCGACGGCCGCGAGCCCCTGCTCCTCCGCCGCCGCCAGCCGCTCCTCGAGGACGTCGATCCCCGGCTCGGGAGCGCTCGCTGCACCCTGCTCCGCCCCGGATCCCGTGGGCGTCGACGAGGCGAACAGGACGACCAGGGCGATCGCCCCCAACAAAGCCACCGCACCCAAGCCCGAGAGCCCGAGCAGCACCCCGCCCGAGCGGTGGCCGACCAGCGCGCGCAGCTTCTTCGGCACCGCGTCGCCGCTGGTCTCGAGATAGCGCGCGACCCGGCGCAGCTCCGACGTGATGCGGCCCCCGCCGCCCGTCGCGGGTGCCAACGGGGGAGCCGCGGCCGGACCGGGAGCGCCGACCGCCCCCGGAGCTCCCGGGAGCGGTCCCGGAGGGGGCACGGGCCGCAGCACGGGGTCTCCCCGCTCGCCTCCGCCCGTCCCCGCCGAGACGACGACTCCGGGATGGCTGCCGAGGGCTCCCCGTGCCTCCCCCGACCCGTAAGCTCTCGAAGAGTCCCCACCCAGCGCGGACAGCTCCTCGGGGCGCAGCGCGAAGGAGCTCCCCTCCGCCACCACGCCCGCTGGCGAGCCCCCGAACTGCGTGAAGAGACGCTCCTCCTGAGGGGCGCCCAGCAGGAGCTCGAGGGTGGCCAGCGCCTGGGTCGCGCTGGGACAGCGATCGTCCGCTTCCCGAGCGAGCAGCCCGAGCACGAAGGCCTCGACGGCGGGCGGGATGTCGGTCCCCGGAGCCCGCTGGGCGAAGCTCGGCGGAGCCTGCGTCAGCTGTTGTCCCAGGATGCCCACCTGGCTCTTGCCAGTGAACGGCCGCACGCCGCTCAGCATCTCGTAGAGGATCACCCCCAAGCCGTAGAGATCCGCGCGCCCATCCACGGGCTGCCCGAGGGCCTGCTCGGGGGCCATGTACTCGGGTGTGCCGTAGATCATGCCCGCCTTCGTGATCGGCTTCTCCCCTGCGCCGTCCCCCTCCGCGGCGATGGGCACCTTGGCGATCCCGAAGTCGAGGACCTTCACGCAGTCCCGATCGCCCGCCTTCTCCACGAGCATCACGTTCTCGGGCTTCAGATCCCGGTGCACGATCGAGAGCTGGTGCGCCGCCTGGAGCGCGGAGGCGATCTGACGCGCGATGTGGAGCGCTCGTCGCGGCGGCAGAGGTCCCTCGGCGATCTCGTCCCGGAGGGAGCGTCCCTCGACGAACTCGAGCACGAGGTAGACCGACCCGTCCGCCAACTTCCCGAAATCCGTCGCGGCGGCGACGTTCGGGTGATCGATGTGAGCAGCGGCGAGGGCCTCGCGCTCGAACCTCTGCACCACCTCGGGCACCTGGGTGAGCTGCCGGTGCAGCACCTTCACCGCCAGGCGCTTGCGCATGAGCACGTGCTGGGCGGCGTACACCTTGCCCATCCCCCCTTCGCCGAGCAGGGCGTCGAGCCGATAACGCTCCGCGAGGACGGTTCCCAGCAGGGAGTCGCCGGTCACAGGCCCCTTCCCATCGCTGCCCCACGCCTCCGGAGGACGCTCGATGGACGGCCGCCGCACGGACCGGCGCCGCAACGCTGGCGTTCGCTCCGCCGGTCCGTCGTCGACTGGTGCCGTATGGCTCCCGCTGTCATCGTCCGTCCTTCGTCAACCAGCAGCGGCCCCACCCGAGGGACCTTTCTGCCTCGATGGCCCAGCATCGCAGTCCCCGGGCCGCTTTGCACCCGCTCGGACCCCCTCCGGGGGATCAGGGGCTCTCAGGCTCGGGGGGACTCGGCGGGACCGGGGGGACCGGCGGAGGCGGGGTCGGTGAAGGTGCAGGTGGGGGCGCCGGCACCTGGGAGGTCTGCTCCGTGGGCGGCTGGGAGGTGGGCTTCGGAGCCGGATCGGACTCCGACGGAGGCGTGGTGGGCGCGGCGGGGGGGCTCTCCGGCGCGGCTGGTGCGGGCGCGGGGTCCGCGGAGGGCGCCTTCGGCTGGGACGCTGGCGGCGTCGACTGGGCCGGCTTTGGAGCCGGTGCGGCCGGTTTCGGGGCGGGTCGCGCCGCGGGTGGAGGCGCGGGAGCCGTCTGGGGAGCAGCCTTGGATCCGGCGGGAGCCTCGCCCCCTGGAGCCGGGCTGGCGGGCGGCTGAGCGGGCGCGTCGGGCGGCCCGGGATCTTCCGTGTCTCCCCCTTCGGGGGCCACGTCCGCGGGCGGCGGCTCCGCCCCTTCGGGGCTGTCCCCCGGAGCGCTCGGTGGCTCGGCGCCGCGCTCCTCGCTCTGGACGGGCGCCCGCGGGGCCGGTTCGGGCGGCACCCCGGAGTCTTGCTGGGTGAGGAAGTAGATCCCCGCGGCGATCGCCGCCGCGACCAGGACGAAGCCCAGGACTCGTCCAGCGCCGGACTTCTCCTCTTCCGGCAGCTCCGGCGCGGGAGCGCGACTCGAGCGCCTCTGACCGGGCGGCGCGGACTCGGCGGCTCGTGCGGGGGCTACCCGACGCTCCTCTCGGGGCGCCTCCTCGGTCGGCCCCTTCTTGGCTGGCCGTTCTGGCTCACCGGTCGAGCCCCCGGCGCCAGGCGACGCTGCCTCGGGAGCAGCTGCCTGGGGAGGCGCCGGCTCCGACGGGGATGCCTCGGCCGCGCTCTCGGAAGAATCCGCCGCGGGCTGCTCCACCGTGGGTGCGGTCTCCAGACTCTCGGGCGCCCCCGAAGGGGTCCCGGCGGGGGCTTCCGCGGCGGGCGCGGCGCTCGGTCCGGTCTCTCCTGGAGCCTCCTCTCCCGCCGGCGGAGCCGAGGGCGCGGCGCCGGGGTGCTCCGAGCTCTTCGCGCCCGTCTCCCGCAGGGCCTCCTCCAGGAGCTCCTTGGCGCTGGGCCCCGCCACGGGCGGGGGGACGGGCTCGGCGGGGGGCTCGCTGCGAGCGACGGTCTCGTCTCCGCCCGTATCGTAGGCGCTCGCGGAGTCGGGCCCTCGGGAGGCGAGGAGCTTCTCGATGACCCCTCGGGACTCCTCGTCGATCTTGATGAACTTCACCCCCATCCCGCCCGGGCGATCGGGCCCCGCCGAGGCCTGATCCCGCTTCCAGACGACGCGGCCCACCCCCTGCATCACCTTCTGATCCTCGGCGATCTTCACCTCGAACTTGAGCAGGGTCCCTGCGGGGAACGGGGAGGGGGTCTTGATGAACATGCCACCCCGGCTCACATCGTACGAGTGGTGCTCGATGAACTCGTCGATGGTCGCGCTCCGGTAGCGGACGGTCATCGTCAGCACCTTGGCGCGCGGATCTTTGCGGGTGTTTTGGGCCATGATCAGTTCTCCGGCACGTGCGCGCAGCTCTCCCGGCACGTCAAGCGGCCGTATCCTAGCGGAGCCACGACGAATCGCGAAAATCCCGTGGTAACCTGCGCCCATGCCCCGCTGGGACCACTTCCGCGCGCACGAGAGGTACGAGGTCCAGTGCGCGGCGACGGTGCGCATGCGCCACCGCAAGCTCGAGTCCCAGGGGCGCGTCGAGAACCTCGGCCTGGGCGGAGCCGCCCTCAGCCTCTCCCAGCCCGTCCGGCTCGGTGAGCCCGTGAGCGTGCGGTTCTGGGGGGACCCATCGGTGGAGCTCGACGGGGAAATCGCCTGGGTGACGTGGGCGGCTCACGGCGGGGTCCGCGCCGGGGTGCGTTTCCGGGTGGAGCGCAGCGCGACCCTCGGGGACCTCCTCCGGCTGATCGCGAGCTCCGCCACCGCCACGGAGCCGCTCTAACACGTCGCTCCCCTCCGCTGCGCCCTCCCGTGCGCGCGCATCTCGGCGGTGCGTGCCTCTCCGCGACGGTGCAGGTGTCCCCCCCCTCCAAGAGGTGCCTTCGTCGGGCTCGCGCGGCTCAGAATTCGTCTTTGGCCCGGCGCAGGCGCCCGAAGACCTCGGCGGGGGACGCCTCGAGGTCCAGGTGGACCGCCTGCCTCACCTCCACCCGATCGCAGCGCAGGAACGGGTTCGTCGCCCGCTCGTCCGCGAGCGTCGTGGGCGTCGTCGTCATGCCCTGGCTCCGCAGCTCGCCCACGAGGGCCTGCTTGTCGCTCACGTCGAGGTTCTCCGGCTCGACGAAGGCGGCGAAGCGCAGGTTGGCCTCCGTGTACTCGTGCCCGAAGTACAGCAGCGTCTCGTCCGGGAGCCCGCCGAGGCGCTCGTTGAGGGACTCGTAGAGCTGCGCCGCCGTGCCCTCGAAGAGGCGACCGCAGCCCGCCGCGAAGAGTGTGTCCCCCGTGAAGGCCCTGCCGTCCCCCACGTAGGCGATCGCGCCCAGGGTGTGGCCCGGGACGTGGAGCACGCGGAAGGACAGGCCAGCGACCTCGAACTCGTCGTCGTGCTCGAGCTCCTCGGTGAGCTCGGGGATGCGCCCTCGGTCGCTGCGGTGTCCGTAGACGGGGAGCGGCCCCAGCTCCTCGACGAGGGCCGAGTTGCCTCCCACGTGGTCCCGGTGGTGGTGGGTGTTCAGGATCGCGACGAGACGGAGCCCGAGCCGCCGCAGAGCCTCGCGCACGGGGCCCGGCTCGCTCGGATCCACCACGACGCACTCCTCCCGCCCCTCTTCGTGAATCAGGTAAGCGTAGTTGTCCTTCAGGCACGCGACCGGATGCACCACCATCACCTCCCACGTTACCACGAGCACCACGGAGCGCCCGGTGGCGCCGGAGCCGGGGCGCTGCCTCTGAGCGCTGCCCCGGGACCCAGCGAGCCTGGCCCGGCGGCGAGCCTGGCCCGGCGGCGGCCCTGGCGGCCTGCGCTGGCGGCCTGCGCTGGCGGCCTGCGCTGGCGGCCTGCGCTGGCGGCCCCGATCCCCCGCGGGAGGGAGGACGCCGGTCGACCTGACGGGGGCTATGGCCTACAGCTTCTGCCCCGGTCTGCCGCTGCGAGGCGGCCCCCGCTACCGCTCGGAGGACGAGCGGTGCCCTCGATGTGCCGGCGATGTGACCCCTGCCCTTCCCAGAAGCCGACGGCTGCGCTAAAGACGCCCCCCTCTGACGCGCACGACCCACGGGGTCGTCGCAGCAGGCGCCCGTAGCTCAGCTGGATAGAGCGTCGGCCTCCGGAGCCGAAGGTCAAAGGTTCGAATCCTTTCGGGCGCGCCAGAGACATACAGGGGACGAACTGGAGGCCGAACCGGTTTGCCGACCAGCTTGGGGCGCCATGATTCGGTTCGGCGCGGGGCGGCGCGCATGCACCAGCGCGGGAGACCCTCCGAGGGAGCCTCCCGCGCCGTGCTCACCTTGCGCGCTCGCGCTCAGCGTACGTGGATGTCCGGCTCGGGCGGATCCGCCATCCCCGCACCGATGTGGAACCCGGGGTGCGAGGGCTGGTTGTACGACGAGTGCTGCCAGGTGACCTGCATCCGGTACGTGGGATCGTGCATGAGCGTGTAGATGCGTCGGTCCGTCACGTCGGTGGTCGTGTACACACGCAGGGCCGAGTTGTTGGACTCGCGCACGATGAGCTCCTCGCGCCAATCACCGAGGATGTCGGCGACCAGGGCCGGTGTGTTCTTCGTCCCGTTGTTGCCGCTGCAGCCGCTGGCGTTGAGCAAGGTCCCGCCGCCGTACTTGGTGATCCGGGCGCCGTCCTGGAGCTCGCGCAGCTCATCGGCGTCCCAGAAGATGAGGAAGTTCGTCGACGAAGGCTTGCTGCCCACGCTCGCCCCGGTGGCGCAGGACCTGAGGCCGCTCGAGGTGGAGCTCCAGAACTCCGCGCCGGGGCTGCCGGCGTAGACGTCGGCGGCCACCCCCCGGCCATTGTCCCCTCCCCCCCGGGCGTCGGCGTAGATCTCGCACGTGTCCCCGTTGTGGACGCTGTAGCCACCGCTGCCCTCGTACACCGTGAAGACGGTGATCCCAGCGCCCGGGATGAGCTCCCCGACATGCTGCGCGTCGCCGTGCCCGCGCCCCGTCGCACACCGGAAGGTCCCGTCGCTCCCGATCGTGAGCGCGCCGGTGTTGATCTCCTGGCCGCCGTCGCCGTCCATGTCCGCCGCAGTCGCCGAGTGGTCACCCTGCCCCCGGGCTGCCCCGTTGCCGGACGTGTTGCTGTCGAAGATCCAGTTCGTGGTCAGCTGCCCGTCCCGCCAGTGCAAGGTGGACATCGTGAGCCTGGTGTAATAGCCGCGCTGCTGGACGATGCTGGGGCGCCCCGTGTTCGTGCCTCCGTCGGTCACCATGGCTGCGCCGCCGTTGAAGCGATCCACCCGGTTGCCGTAGTTGTCTCCCCAGGAGGTCACGGTGCCGCGGGGCACCGGGTAGTTCACCGTCGCGAGCTCGGCGCCGGTGAGGCCGTCGAACACGGTGAGGTACTCGGGACCGGAGAGGACGTAGCCGCTGCCGTTGCGGTAGTCGGCGCTGTCGTCGTCGTTCGCGGCGGGGCCCATCCGCAGGTACGCGCCGGTGCCGTCGCGGGTTCCCGGAGCCGTCTTGACGACGATCTCGGCGCGCCCATCGCCGTCAAAATCATAGACGGACGGCTGGGTGTAGTGGGCGCCCGAGCGGATGTTGCGACCGAGATCGATGCGCCACAGGGACGTACCGTCGAGCTTCAGGCCTTCCAGCAGGGTGTTGCTGGTGTTACCGGATTGTGAATTGTCCTTGGCGTTGTTCGGCTGCCACTTGAGGACCAGCTCGTATTGCCCATCGCCGTCCAGGTCGGCGGGGATGGCATCGTTGGCCTCGTAGTTGCTCGGTGGGGAGAGCGGGATGCGGATGTAGTTCTGCGCCCACGGCGTCACGGGGCTCGACGGGGCGCACTCCGTACCGTCCATGACGACGCTCACCGAATACGCCGCGTTCGGCCCGGCGCCCGCATCCCAATAGTTGGTGCTGTTCGTCACGGTCGTGACCAGCGCCCCGTCGCGGTAGAGGTTGTAGCTCACCGAGCTCGGGTTGCTGCGGCGGTACTCGTAACCCATCATCCGCCAGCCGACGTAGTTCCCGTCGCTGCCCCGCACCGCGACGACACCTCGGTCCAGATCTTCCATCTGGTAGTGGCCGTTGGCTGCCACGACACAGTTGCCGCCACCGTTCGTGCCACCGCTTCCGCCGCTCCCGCCTGTTCCGTCGCCGCCATCGCAGTCGAAGGCGCTCACGGCCGCGCCGATCATCGTCAGCCGATCGATGTTCGCCAACCCCTCCGCGCCCGCCGCCCGCAGAACGATGCGGTTCTCGCCGGCGGCCAGCGTCACGTTCACGCTGACGGTCGTCCAGGTCGTCCAGTCCCCGGTCGCCGGGAACGGCACGGCGACTGGCGCCGACGTCCCGTTGACGATGACCTCGGCCGGCCGATCCCCGGCCCCATTGGCATAGGCAAACTCGAGCGCGTAGGTCCCTGCTTCACCGATGGCCACCGCCCACTCGATGCTCGCGCCGACCACGTTGTCCGAGTTGAGGTACCCCGTCCCGGTGAACCCGGGGTTCGTCGACTCCACCACGCCGTCCACCGAGCATTGCCCGAGGTCTCCCTCTTCGATGACCACCTGGTTGGAGAACGTGCCCCCCGCGCCGTCGGTCGACGCGCCTCCCGTGCCATCGGTCAACGTGCCCCCCGCGCCGTTCGTTGGCATCCCTCCCGTGCCGCCAGACGTTGCCCCCGTCCCTGCTCCGGTGCCTCCCGAGCTGCTGCACTGCACATCTCCATCGAGGCACGAATCACCGAGGCCGTCGCCCAATTCGCCGTCCACGTTCGTGCACGCTGGAGACAGGGCTGCGATCCATAAAAGGGTAACGAGTCGTCGCATGGTTCTACCGATGTCCGTCCTGTAAGGCCCTCGAACCTCGGCCACGCCTTCGGCCGAGCGCACCAGGGCAATCCCTCGACGACAGCCGCCGATCCGGAAGCTGCCAGATGGTTCAAGGGGCCGACGTACGGGAACCTTGTCCGCCGCGCGCCATTCGGGCGGGGGTTGGACGTCCGCAGGGATGCGGATGCCGATGGCGTCTTCCGAAGCGCGGGAAATCTCACCCGAACCGCGACGGAGGCGATCCGAATCGCCGAAAAGCCCATCCGCATCGCCACGGACCCGATCCGAATCGCCGAAAAGCCCATCCGCATCGCCACGGACCCGATCCGAATCGCCGAAAAGCCCATCCGAACCGCGGGAAACGTCGCCCGAACCGCGGGTAGCCTCACCCGCACCGCGACGGACCCGATCGCATCACCAAGAAGCCGACCCGAACCGCGACCCGAGGCGACCCGCATCGCCCAGAAGCCGATCCGGTAGCGCCCTCGGCGCCCCGCAGGGCCCGCGCCTGGGTATCGCGAGGGTATCGCGGGAGGCGCCTCCCCTCAGCGCACCACCGTGTTGCAGCCGACGGAGAGCGTCAGGGAGGCACCCGAGACGCCGACGACGCCGCAGGTCTGATCGCAGAGCTGGACGACGCGGTTGTCGCCGGTGCCTTCGTAGTACCAGGCGCCCCGCTCGCACTTCGCCGGATCGTCGACGAAGAAGGTCGGCACGGTCTGCTCGGCGGCGTCGCAGATCCCGACGTTCACCTTGCCGTAATCCACCGTGCCGCCGTCCGGCTTGGGCACGTTGAGCGTGCACGGGATCGAAGCATCCGCGCGGATGGCGTTGAGGGCCGCGAGCACGGAGCCGGCGACGTCGTTCGCGTCGGTCAGATACGCCTGCCGCGTGCCCCCGGCATCGGCGATCTCGTTGAGCTGCGCGAGCGAGTTGTTGTTGTTCGCCTCGACGCCGAGCACGTAGATCTCCCGCCCAGCGCCTCCGTCGTAACACTCCCGCGCCGCGCGCACGGCCGAGGTGATGTTGGCGTTGCAGGAGTGCTCCGGGATCCCGTCGGTCACCAGGAGGATGACCACCTTGTGGCTCGGGTTCTGCTCCCGCCAGGCGTTGGCGTAGACGCACGCTCCGTCGACGGCGAGGTGCGTCGGCGTGCCCCCCTGGGGCTCCGCCGCTTCGAGAGCGGCGATCAGGTCGGGCGCGGAGCCTGGCAGGACGCCGATGGGCACCTCCGCGTCCGCGTGCGCCTCGACGGAGCACACCATCGGGTCGTTCGGATTTCCGACGTTGTGGTCTCCGAACATGCCCAGGCCCACCCCGATGCCCGCGCTCGCGGGGTCCTCCAAGAAGTGGCGCATGGCCTCGCGAACCGGAGTGATGCGCCACTCGTTCACGGGCGCGGGGTTCGTGTCCTTGCAGCACCCCGACTGATCCACCGTGCAGCTCATCGAGCAGGACAGATCGAACATCACGTAGATGTCGAGGGGCACGTTCTCCCCTTCGTAGGTGATGCCGGAGCACCCCTCCGCCTCGAACGGGGCGCACCCGTCGATGCCGCCGTCCCCGTCCCCGTCCCCGTCTCCGTCCCCGTCCCCGGAGCCCCCCGGGAGCAGGTTGGTCCCTTCCCCGCCGCTGCCGCTACCGCCCTGGTTGGAGCCATCCTTCTCGCCTCCGCCGCACGCCACCGCGGAGACGAGGGCGACAGCGCTAGAAATCAGAACCGCGTAACGCAACATGGGGCCACCCGCCTGTATTTTTATGCTCGACCTACAAGATTGCGTCCGCCACGCCGGGCCGAGGTCGAGCCATTCAATACAACACCTTTGGAGATCCCCTGCAACAATCTTCGTCGCCGCGGCCCCGCGACGAAGGTCGCCTCGCTCCGCAGCCGGTCGGTGCCGCTCCGTCAGGTCCGGCCGGCGCCGTTGCAGCCGCCGCGCCTCGAGGCGGCGACGCAACCCCCGACGAAGACGGGAGAAATTTCGATACCGGGCACGGAGCCCCCCAAGCTGACTCCAGAGCGCGGAGCGTCGCCGGGGGCGCGGCCACGAAATGCGCTCCGGACGGCGCTCGCCGAACGACGACGCGGGAGCCTCATTCGGTGACGGGCGTGCCGTCGTCCCGACAGGCGTAGAAGGAGTCGTAGCCGTCGACCGTGGACGCGCTCACGTTGTTGGCCCACGCGCAGGTCGGCATGCAGCAGTCCTGCATGGTGGTCGTATGGTAGCGCTGGTCGTTGAGCCCCCGGCTGAAACCAGCGGCCTCCGCCTGCGCTGCGGTCTGGATGGTGGGGTCGGGCTGCGGCAGGCTGGGATCGGGCGCGATCTTGCAGCCGGTCACCTCCATGAGGTGCTTGGGGCACGCCACCCGGCGCACGTAGACGTTCCAGTTCTCGTGATAGTAGCTGCCCGCCTGGTTGGACTGGACGCAGCTCTTGCGGGACTCTTCCTGGAGCATCGCGCTCGACGCCGTGATCTCATTGCAGGCGGCTTCGATCTTCGACTGACAGCTCGGCTCCGCGATCACCGCGTCGGTCAGGGCGTTGTTGCCGTTCGTGCAGTTCACGCTGTCGGGGCCTGGCTTGACCCCGCCGTTGAACGCTTGCCCCACGGAGGGATACCCCGTGTATTGGGAGTGCCCGAAGTGGTTGCCCTGGGGGATGCTCCCGTCGCAGGCGTTGAACACCCCGAAGCCGCCCGCGCCCATGAAGAGATCGAACCCCGTGGGGCCAGACGCCTGGGTGTTGGCGCTCTGGACGACCAGAGGAGGCGGCGGCGTGAGGGAGGCGTCCGTCAGGTACGTCGGCGTGTCGAACACGAGCTGGTAACACTGGCAGCAGGAGTCCGACAAACCCGCGTCCAGGTTCTGGGGATCGGGATCGTGGCCGACGATGCCGTAGTTGAAGGCGCCCTCGTAACCATCGTCGATGACCGCCTGCACCATCTCACTCGAGAACAGCATGTGGCGCGGGCACGCGTACTGGACCGGCACGCCGGGCTTGCCGCTCTCGCAGGCGTTCTTCGCCGTGGGACCGTGGTCGTTCGGGCAGACACCTCCGCAGGCGCTGTTGGGATCCCCCTGCCTGCACTCGTCCACCGCGAACTGATTCGAGCACTTGCTCGGGGGCGGGAGAGCGTAGGAGCCGGGACCACCGACGTTCCCGTCGTCGCCGCCGGTGCCACCGGTGCCCGTGGTCCCTCCGCCGCTGCTCGGCGCGTTGCCGCCGCCGCCCGTGCCGAAATCGGTGCCGCCGCCCGTTCCCGGGCTGCCTCCATCGGAGCCTACGGGACCGCCGGCGCCAGAGCCCGGAGAGCCGCTCGGCTCCTCCCCGCCACTGCAGGCGAGCGACAAGAGGATCGGGACGAGGGCAGGGACGAACGAGAGACGCATCGGGCTCCTCCTATCCAACATCGCAGATCAGGTAAAGCGGCGCGGATCATGTCGGGGAGCGCCCGGCACCTCGCGATGGAGCGGCGCCGGAGTTGCGCGGGAGCCTCCTCAAAGAGCCTCCTCAGTTCCCGAACGTCTGCGTCCAGAGATGACCGTACCGCCCCCCCTCGACATACCCGATCCCCGTCGAGCGATACTGTCCCAAGAGATTCATGCAGTGCGGCTCGCTCTCGACCCACTGACGCAGAGCGTCCTCCGCCGTGGCGCTGCCCGCGGCGATGTTCTCCGCCCAGGCGCGCCCCTCGTAGCCGGCCACCCGCATCCGCTCCCGGGGCTGCGATCCGTCATTGCCCGTGTGGCTGAAGAAGTCGTGCTCGAGCATGTCGGCGCTGTGCACCCGCGCCGCGCAGCGCAGGCTGTCGAGCATGCGTAGGGGTTCCCGGGATCGGAAACGCCGCTCGCCGCAGGTCCCGCCCTCCGCTCGCAGGTCATTCACCAGCTCCAGCAGCTGCTCCTCCAGAGCGGCGGCCTCGGCGCTCCACTCCGTCGTCCCGGCGCAGTACTCGTCGCTGCCCCCTGCCCCCTCCCCCGCGTCGTCCGCTCCCCCACACCCCCACCCGCTCAGAGCCAGGAGGAAGAGCGCCGCGCGCGCCCCTCGCACCAGGGCCACCCTCGCCAGCGTCGCCGTCCCGAGCCCGGCTCTCCCGGGTGCCATTTTGCCGTTCCGCTCCCCCACGTCCCCTTCCACGCCACCACCGCGCTCCTCCTTTACCCCCCACACCTCCCGACCCACGGCCCCACCCAACTCGCCCCTCGCAACCCAACCCACGCCCCCGGACGACGGCTCCCCGCACTCGAGCGACTCCACCGGAAGGCTCCCTCCGACGGTCCCACGCCGCGCGCTCGGGCAGCGCTCGCGATTTCCATGGATTCCCGCGGGCGGGGGAGGTACTTCTGAAGAGATGCGCGGCTGGTCGTTCGGGCTTTCGGTGCTGACGCTCTGCTGTGGCACCTTCGGGTGCGCGCGCTCTGGCGCACCGGCGGACACCGCCCCTCTGGCTACGGAGAGCCCCGGCGAGACGGTGACCTACCCCGTGGTCGACGCTCCCGCAGACGTCGTCCTCTGGGCCCGCATGGTCTCCCCCGGGCAAGACCTCCCCGTGCTCGCGGCCTTCGGCTTCTTTCCCGACGACGTCGGCGACGCCCTGACGGCGCCCCACGCCGCCCTCGAGATCCTCGTGGGCGCCGAGCTGGCCCGCCTCGTGGATCTGAACGCGCCCGTCGACTTCCTCCTCCCGCAACAGAAAGCCCCCAAGGCGTGGACGATCGCGTTCACCGCGCATCGGGACGTTCTGCAGCAAAGCTCCGAGCTCGAGCTCGTCCCCCTCGACGCGCGACGCTGGCAGATCCCGTCCTCCGCGTTCAAGGCGTTCCAGGTCTGCGAGCTCTGGGATGGCGCAGCGCCCAGCGGTCCCCGCATCCTCTGCTCGACGGGCGAGGCGCGCCTCGCCGCCGACGCGCCGTTCCTGATGGGGACCGCGCCCCGGCACCCGACCACCGGGAGCCTGCGCCTCGCCATCCCCGGCCCGGGATATCGCAGCGAGCTCCAGAAGGTGATGGACGAGATCATCGCCCGAGGAGGCGACGAAGGGGAAATCTACGGCACCCAGCTCGTCGCGAGCACCGTGCGCGAGCACGACGGGATCGCGGTGGATGTCACCCTCGGGAGCGACGTCGAGATCGGTCTGGAGATCGGGTTCACGGCCGCGCAGGCGCCGTTGAACGCCTGGCTCGCGAGCGAACCCACGGGGGCCGGCGTGCTCCCCGGGTTCTGGAAGCTGCCCATGGACGCGGAGCTCGCCCTGTCCAAGGGGAAGGTCGACGGGCAGAAGCTGCGCGCCACCGCGGGGGTCCTCCTCCGGGAGATCCTGCACCAGTCCCTCGCGGATCTGGTGGTGTCCGACGCGGACCAGGGCGCGATCGAGAGCGCGGTCCTGGGGGTCGCGCCGACGGGCGGCGGCTTCTCCTTCGCCACGGGGCGCATCGCCGAGACGGGATCCCGCTGGTTTCTCCTCGGGGTCGAGGAGAGCGGCACCGAGTACGCCGAGGCCGTCCGGGAGCTCGTGCGCCAGGGACAGCGCCGCTTCCCGCCGAAGGACACCGGCGCCGCGACGAACACCGCCGACGAACGCTTCACGGATCTCTCACTGGTGGACGAGTCCCCTGCGGGGCTCCCCGAGGGCAGCCTCCATCTGCTCCTCACCGACGAACCCCGGCCCGCGGCCGGCGCCGCCGTAGCGCAGACGGTCGCCAAGAAGGCCGCTGGAGGCGTCCACGTCTTCGTGGTCCCCGACGAGCCGCAGGTCTGGCTCTCCTGGGCGACCGATGAGCAGACCGCCCTCAGTCAGGTCCGTCGCGTCGCCCAGGCCCAGCCCCAGGGGAGCCTGCGGGAGGTCCCGGTGCTCACCCGCGCCGCGGAGCGGGCCACCAGCGGGATCGGCTTCACGACGCTCCGGGGCCTCATGGGCCTCGCGGGGGGCCCGTCCGCCGCGGCATCCCGCGCCCAACCGGCCGCGCTCCCCCACCGCGGGGTGACCCCGATCCCCCTCTGGTTCGAGCGGCGCGCCGCCGCGGACGCCGCGGGGACGGTCACCGTCCGCCTGGCTGGTAAGCTCCACCCGGACGTGATGATGGATGGCATGGCGTGGCTGTTGCTGGCGTTCAGCTCGGACGAGGAGGGACGATGAAACGAACCGCGTTGCTCCTCTCGTTGCTCGCGGCGGGGTGTGCTGGCCGCGCTCCCGCGCAGGACGCGTCGTCGCCGAAGTCGTCCACCGCGGACAGCTCCGAGCAGTCCCGCGCGGATCGCTCCGTGAGCGCCTACCAGCGCGCCTGTGAGCTCGGCTCGGCGCGGGGCTGCAACGATCTCGGCGTGAAGTACCTCGACGGGGAGGGCGTGCCCAGAGACGAGGGTCGCGCGGCGGAGCTGCTCCGCAAGAGCTGCTCGGGGCGCCTGCCGATGGGCTGCTTCAACTACGGCTGGCTGCTGCACCAGGGCCTCGGCGTGCCTCGGGACACGAGCGCCGCCCTCGAACACTACACCTACGCCTGCGACCAGGACATCGGGGTGGCCTGCAACGCCCTCGCGCTCATCCTCACCGACGAGCAGGAGCCCCCCGACAACGCCCGCGCCCTGCCTCTGTTCGAGAAGGCCTGCGGGGCGGAGGTGCCCGCGGCCTGCATGAGCGCGGGGTCGATGTACCAGAACGGCGACGGGGTCGCCGCGAATCTCACGGAGGCGGCGCGGCTCTACCGGCTCAGCTGCGAGGGCGAGATCGGCCTCGGCTGCGTCGCGCTCGGCAACTTGACCCTCGAGGGAGAGGCGGGGCTCGTCAAGAGCCCGACGCGAGCCCTCGACCTCTATCGCCGCGGCTGCGATCTCGATCCGACGGTCGGCTGTTATGTCTATGGGATGGCCCTGACGGGCGGAGCCGGCATCCAACCGGACCTGAAGCGCGCCGAGAAGACGCTCGATCGGGCCTGCCGAGCGGGCCACGCCGATGCCTGCGCGGAGCTCGCGGCCCTGCTCGAACACTGACGAGGCCTCGCTCGCCGGACCTGTCACGCAGCTCTTGCGCCCACACGCAATGCTTGCACGCAATGCTTGCGTGGAGGTCGCCACGGACAGGGCCTACAGGTTGGAACAGGTGGAACACACCTCGAGGAACACGAGGGGCACCACCAGGTAGGCGCCGCTCCTCCCTTTGGCCCCCTTGAAGGTGAATCGTCCCCGCGGACGCCGATGGCGCGCCGACGGTACGCATCCTGCTTAAGGCGCGGCCGGAGGCAATCATCAGTGACTCGTATCAGCGGTCCATGGAAGGCGCTCATCGCCGTCTTCGTCTGTTCCTTCGCCGTCCTGCTCTACGCGGGCCAGCGCGTGTATCGAGAGGCCCCACCGATCTTCGACCGGATGGTGACGCCCAGCGGTGAGGTGCTCATCGACCAGGGAGAGGTCATGGCGGGCCAGAGGGTCTGGCAGGCCATGGGAGGCATGCAGGTCGGCTCCGTCTGGGGTCACGGCAGCTACGTCGCCCCCGACTGGACGGCGGACTACCTGCACCGGGAGGCGCTGCTGCTCCTCGACGCCTACGCGAAGGAAGGCGGCGCCGCCTCCTACGAAGCCCTCGACGAGGATCGGCAGGCGGCGCTGCGCAACCGGCTCCAGCGGGAGATCCGGATCTCCGGCTTGAACGCCAGCACGAACGACCTGGTCGTGTCCGAAGAGCGCGCCCAGGCTTTCCGTGAGCTCCGGGAGCACTACTCGGCGCTGTTCCGCGACGGCAAGGCCGAGTTCGCGATCCCGCGCGGGGCGCAGCCCGATCCCGAGAAGCTCCACCTGCTCACCAGCTTCTTCTTCTGGACGTCCTGGGCAGCGAGCACGGATCGCCCCGGAGAAGCGGGCATCTCCTACACGAACAACTGGCCCCACGAACCCCTCGTGGCGAACACGGTCACCTCCGCGGCGGTGATCTGGACCGGCGTCAGCATCATCGTCCTGCTGGCGGCCCTCGCGGGCATGATCTGGTGGTACGCCGCCCAACCCCGTCACGTGGAGATCTCGGAGCCGTCCCCTCGGGATCCGCTCCTGAACGCCCAGCTGACCCCGTCGCAGCGCGCGTCCCTCGTGTACTTCGCGGTCGTGCTCCTGCTCTTCCTGCTCCAGATCGGGCTCGGTGGCGTCACCGCCCACTTCGGGGTCGAAGGCGACGGCTTCTACGGCGTCCCCCTCGGTGACTGGCTGCCCTACGTGATCAGCCGCACCTGGCACACCCAGCTCGGGATCTTCTGGATCGCCACCGCGTGGCTCGCGGCGGGGCTCTTCGTGGCGCCGGCCATCGGCGGCGCCGGCGACCCGCCCCTCCAGAAGCTGGGCGTCAACGTGCTCCTCGGTGCCCTCGTGGTGGTCGTGCTCGGCTCGATGGCGGGCCAGTGGTTCAGCGTCATGCATCGCTTCGCGAACGACGACCTCCGCTTCTTCTTCGGGCACAGCGGCTACGAGTACATCGACCTCGGCCGCGCCTTCCAGATCGCCCTGCAGATCGGGCTCCTGCTCTGGGTCGCCCTGGTGCTCCGCGCCATCTGGCCCGCGTTGCGCCGCAAGGAGCAGGGTCGCGGCATCCTCGTGCTGTTCGCGCTGTCGGCCCTGGCCATCGCTGGCTTCTACATGGCCGCCTTCGGCTACGGGAAGAACACGCACCTGTCCATCGCCGAGTACTGGCGCTGGTGGGTGGTCCACCTCTGGGTGGAGGGCTTCTTCGAGGTGTTCGCCACGGTGGTCTTCGCGTTCCTCTTCACGCGCATGGGCCTGCTCGAGCCCAAGACGACCGAGCGAGTCGTCGTGATCTCGGCGGCGATCTTCCTCGCCGGCGGCATCATCGGCACCCTGCACCACCTGTACTTCAGCGGCACGCCGTCGCTGATCTCCGCGCTCGGCGCCGTGTTCAGCGCGCTGGAGGTCGTGCCCCTGGTGCTCATCGGCTACGAGGCCTGGGACAACATGAAGCTCACACGTCACCGCGGCTGGGTGCGGCGCTACCGCTATCCCATCTACTTCTTCGTGGCGGTGGCCTTCTGGAACGCGGTCGGGGCCGGGCTCTTCGGCTTCATGATCAACCCGCCCGTCGCCCTCTACTTCATGCAAGGCCTCAACACGACCCCGGTCCACGGTCACGCGGCGCTCTTCGGCGTCTACGGCATGCTCGGGCTGGCGCTGATGTTGTTCTGCATGCGGGTCGCCGACAGGGACCGTGAGTGGAACGTGAAGCCGCTCCAGATCTCCTTCTGGCTCCTGAACATCGGCCTGGGGCTCATGGTGGTGCTCAGCTTGCTCCCGATCGGTCTGCTCCAGACCCAGGCCTCCGTGGAGGTCGGTTACTGGTACGCGCGGAGCCCGGAGTTCCTCCAGACCCCGATCATGGACGTGCTGCGTTGGCTACGCGCCATCGGGGACACCCTGTTCGCGGTGGGCGCCCTGTACTTCGTGGCCTTCTCCGTGGGGCTCCTCGTCAAGCGCCGGCGGCGGCGCCTCGAGGCCCCGGTGGAGGACGCCCTCCCCGTCGGCGGCGAGTGATCCCGAGAGGAGCGGCCCCCGCTCCCCGCGGCTCCTGGAGGCGACCCGCCTCCGGGAGCCGTGCCGTCGACGGGGGCCGCGCGCCTCAATCCCCCCGCAGGTCGAACTCGTGGAACACCCAGACGACCAGGGTGTGATTCATCACTGAGGGACGCCCCGAGCCCACCTGCACGAAGCGGTTCATGTAGCTCACCTGCAGCGCCACGGACCGCCGCGTGGCGCCGAGCCCGGCGGTGATCCGGTTCTGATCCAGGCGTGTCCCCTCCCCGTCCCAGGCGACGAGCACCTCGTTCCCCACGGACGCATAGGGGACGATGCCGTCGCCGAACCCGAGCTCCGGCAGCTCGCGCCGCAGGGTGAGCATCCAGCGCCCCCGGTTGACGAACCCGTACCCTGGCGCGATCTCGCCATCCTCCACGTTGCGCTGGATGCGCGCGTCGTAGCGCAGGCGATTCGACAGCCCCCACTCGTCCCCGAGCCGCAGGGGGTACACGAGCTGCGCCCACGGCCGGTGCTCCCGTCGATCGAGGTCGCGGGTCACGGTGCCGACGGGGAGCCCGAGGAACGCGTACCCGGCGGTCACGACGACGCGCTCCGGCAGGTGAACGCTGACGCCGGTGCGCAGGATGTAGAAGGCCTCCGGCACGAAGTGGGCGTCGTTCCACAGGGACAGCTCCTCGGAGAGGCGCGTCTGGGTCAGATAGCCCAACCAGACCTGCCCCTGGGAGACGGTGTCTGGGGTCGCCGCCTCCTCGGCTCCCTCCTGAGCGCGCGCCACTCCGCCGAACAGCAGCCCGCAGAACATCAGCCCGCAGAACATCGATCCGGCGAGCCTCAGCCCGGCGGACCCCAGCCCGGCGGACCCCAGCCCGCCCATGAACGGCTGGAGCCGCGCGATGCGTCGAGACCTGGCCAGGGCGCGACCTCAGCCTTTGCGCGGGGTCCCCTCCGGAGAGGGCCCCTCTGGCGACGGCCCCTCTGGGGACGGCCCCTCTGGGGACGGATAGCGCCCGAGGTTGAATCGATCGGCGCTGGTGCAGTACCAGCCGGGCCCCTGGAGCCGCCCCACCCCCTCGAAGCCGCCGGGCTGCACGTGGAAGGTCTCCGGATCGAGCAAGCCGTCCGGGACGTGCATGTACTCGACGATCCCGAGCACGACGCGGTTCCCGCCGATCTCCAGGGTACCCCAGTGCCTGCACTCGAGGTGGATCTTGCTGATGGCCAGCCGTGGGGCCCGCACCTTCGTGCTCGGCAACGTCTCGAGCCCCAGGGCCTCGACCTCGCTGACGTCGGCGGGGAAATCGAAGGCCGACGCGTGCATCACCTCCGCGCACTCCCGATCGACGAGGTTCACCACGAAGTCGCCGCTCAGCTTGACGTTTCGCGCCGTGTCCTTCGGCGACCCGTCCGGTCGGTCCCCCGGCGCGAACGCGACGAGGGGCGGCTTGTTGCCGAGCACGTTGAAGAAGCTGAAGGGAGCCGCGTTGACGCGCCCCTCCGCGTCGACGCTGGTCACCCATGCGATGGGGCGCGGCACGACCAGAGCCGTCAAGATCTTGTAGCGAACGCCCTGGCTCAACGTCGTCAGATCGAGATCCATGCCCCAAGCATGCACGAAGCCCTCACCACGTCACCCATCCCTCGCTGGGCCCCCAAAACCACGGCCTCGCGCCCGAATCGCACTCGCGGGTCGCTCTCCGCGGGAAGGGCCTCCAGGGCGACGACGTGCCTCGCGCGCGGTCCGCGCACTGATATGCTGTGAAGCCCCACATGCCAGGGGGTGGGGCCAGAGGGTGGGACGTCGATGGAACGTACGACTGATGGTCGATGACGTCGTCGGCGGCCCGCGGCGGCGAGGAGGTGCTCGATGAAGATTGGCTACGGTGTCCAGCGCGTCTACGTGGCGACGCTGCTCGGGCTGCTGGGCGAGCTGCTCGAGGCGGCGTCGACGACGGATCCGGCGCTGCGGGCGGAGCTCCCGGGCTTCCCCGAGGGGACGGTGCTCTGCCTGTCGGTCCTGGGCGGCCCGGCGCCCCTGCGCCTCCGCAAGGTCGGGGATCGGCTCGTGCGCCTCGAGCGGGACGACCCCGCGGTGTGTGACCTCGAGCTCGTCTTCAAGCATGTGACGCACGCGTTCCTCGTCCTGACCTTCCAGGAGGGCACCGCGCGCGCCTATGCCCGCTCCCGCCTCGTCTTGCACGGTGATCCCGCCCTCGCGATGCGCTTCGTGCGTTGCCTGAACCGGCTGGAGGCGGTCGCTCTGCCCAAGTTCGTCGCGCGCCGCGCCCTCAAGAGCCTCCCGCGCCTCCCCTGGACGGAGAAGGTCGCCGTGGCGGCGCGCGTCTACGGGCGGGTCGCCGCGCAGGCCCTCCGGTTCGCTCCGGAGGGGGCCCGATGAGCACGTCCTTCTTCGAGTTCTACTGCCCCGTCAAGGTGGTCGCCGGGTTCAAGGCGCTCGAGCATCTGCCCTTCGAGCTCCGGACGCTCGGCGTCCATCGCCCGCTCCTCGTCACCGATCGCGGCGTGCGGGAGGCCGGCCTCTGCGCGCCGGTCCAGGAGGCGCTGGAGAGCGCCGGGCTGCCCGCGCCGCCCATCTTCGACGCGGTGCCCCCCGACTCGTCGACGCGCGTCGTGGCAGAGGCGGCCCGCGTCTACCGCGAGCGCGGCTGCGACGGCCTCCTCGCCGTGGGTGGCGGCTCCGTCATCGACACCAGCAAGGCCGTCGACGTGCTCGTCTCCGAGGGCGGCGACGACATCCGCGCGTACTCGGGCACGTCGGTGCTCACGAAGCGCCTGCGGCCGCTGTTCGTCTTGCCCACGACGAGCGGGACCGGCTCGGAGGTGACGAACGTGCTCGTCCTCGTGGACGCGGACGCGGGGGTCAAGCTGCCCTTCGTCTCCCAGTTCCTGCTCCCCGACGTGGCGATCCTCGATCCGCGCATGACGCTGCGGCTGCCGCCCCATCTCACGGCGGCCACCGCGATGGACGCGATGACCCACGCCATCGAGGCGTTCATCTGCCTGTCGAAGAACCCCCTCTCCGACGCCTACGCGACGGCGGCCATCCGGCGCATCGCGGATCATCTGCTGCCCGTGCTCCGGACGCCGAGCGACGCCCAGGGGCGCCTCGAACTCTCTCTGGCGGCGACGATGGCGGGCATCGCGTTCTCCAACTCGATGGTCGGCCTCGTCCACGCCCTCGGGCACTCCGTCGGCGCGGTGGCCCGAGTGCCCCACGGCGTGTGCATGAACGTGCTTCTGCCCTTCGCCCTCGAGTTCAACCTCCCGGCGCGGCGCGAAGCGATCGGCGAGCTACTGCTCCCCCTCGGCGGGCCGGACGTCTACGCAAGCACGCCCGCCGAGCGACGCGCAGAGACGACCATCGCCCGCCTGCGCGCCCTCCGCGACGAGCTGCACGCCCACACGGGCCTGCCCCGCACCCTCGGCGAGACCCGTCAGGTCCGCCGCGACCAGCTCCCGGAGATCGCGCGGCTCTCCGTCGACGACGGCGCGCTCCTCATGAACCCCCTCGACGTCGACGTCGACCAGGCCCTCACCCTCCTCGAACGCGCCTTCTAGGCTCCCCCCTCCTTCACGCGCTCGACGCAGGACTCTGCACGCAACGCATGGGTCTCCCGGTCATGCACCCAACGGCGCATGTCTCCAACCTCATTCAGCGCTCGACGCAGGACTCCCCCCTGCACGCAACGCATGGGTCTCCCATACGTCCATCGCCTGGTCTCCAGTCATGCACATGACGCATGAATTCGCGTCCCACACGCACCCTGCTGCATGCATTCATGCACATGACGCATGAATTCGCGTCCCACACGCACCCTGCTGCATGCATTCATGCACATAACGCATGAATTCTCTCTCATTCATGCGCTCAACGCATATCTCTCCGCGGCGGCCTCCTCACTCCCTTCCGCGAGGGGTCACGGCTACCCACCGCCCGTCCCCTGATTCACACCGCCCCACGCAGGCGCAACAGATCCCCCCGCATTCATGCGCTCGACGCATACTCCCACCGCACCCCCACGCCTCTGCCAGCAACCACAGCGACCCTACGCACCCCCGATTCATCATGCACAATCCGCATGAATCCCCACTCATCCATGCGTTCTACGCATACATCTCCTCTCCGCCCCGACGCCCACCCCCTCGCTCTCCCTCTCCGCCCCGTCCCGCACGACCGCTGCCACGGAAACTCTGCAGGACGCACCCCCTCGTTCCCATCTCGCGCCGACCGCCTCCATCCCTCCCGCGCGCCACTTTTCCGCACGAAGCCTCTCCAAAGATCCCCCGCGCCGCCCCGTCTGCCGGTATCATCGCCCCGATGAGTCGAGAGCAGACGAGCAAGCAGTGCATGAGCTGCCTGGGCAGCGGAGAGGCGGCCACCGACTACGGCGTGGTCGACTGTCCCGACTGCGGCGGCGCGGGGACCCTGCCCCCTCGCAACGTCCGGATCGAGTGGCGCGCGGCGGACATCGAGCGAGCCCTCGAAGCGGGCCGCCCCATCGAACCCGAGCACGTCCGCTGGCTGCTCGCCGAGCTGCGCAGCGCCCGCTCGGCCCTCACCTCGGTCATGGCCCTGGCCCACGACACCGGTGATCCAGACGCCATCGGCCTCCGCATCCGCTTCACGGCGAACCGCGCCCTCGGTCTCTACGAGCCGGCGGCGGGCCCGTCGACGGAGTGAGCGCCGCGAGCGCCCGACCAGCGACGTCGAGAACGCCGAGGATCCCGGAGCGCCGCTTCGACCGCCACCCGTGAGCTGCGCGGCGCCGGGTGGCGGCCGAAATCCTTGTCTCCTCGAGCGAGGCGCTGGCGCATCGCCACTCGGGTTCTACGTCAAGGCGCCGCGACCGCGGTCGCGCGCGGTCGCGGCGTGGCCCTCAACGACCTTGCCGCCGGCTTGCTCGACGCGCGGCCTGCAAGACGTCCAGCCGCGCCTCCGCGACCAACCGGCGTTCCCGCACGCTTTGCCACCGCGCGTAGGCCTCCCGGGTGCTGTCGTGCTCCTGGATGGCCGCCAGCAGACGCCCGTAGGCGTCCCGCTCGGCCCAGTCGAGGCGCACGACGTCGTGCTCGAGCTCCGCGATCCCCGACTCGAGTGTGAACTCGTGGGACGAGCGCCCGCCGCTCGACCACGTCCGCTCTGCCGACGCCTCGCGCGACTCCGTCAGCGCCCGTTCGCCCGACGTTGCCCCCGACGTTGCCCCCGACGTTGCCCCCGACGTTGCCCCCGTCGACGACTCCGTCGGCGCCCGCTCTCTCGCCCTCGCCCCCGTCGACGACTCCGCCGACGGCCCTCCCTCAAACGTCTCACAGCCGCTCGACGACGCCTGCTCTGCCGACGCCTGCTCTGCCGGCGCCTCGCGCGACTCCGTCAGCGCCCGCTCGCCCGTCGACGACTCCGTCGACGAGTCCGTCGGCGCCCGCTCTCTCGCCCTCGCCCCCAGCGACGTCTCCGACTCGCGCTCCGTCGATGGCGGGTCGCCCTTGTTCGGCCGCGCTCTGGTGTGCTCCGTGTCCGGGCGCTCCTGCTTGTTCGTCCCCCTCGTGTGCCGCTCGTTCTTCGTGGACTGCTTCCCTCGACGGCCGACCGGCGCACCAACGTCGCCCCGGTATCCGCCTCGGCGAATCCAGCTTTTTCTCCAACCCATGTGTTTCCAACCCGTCACTCCCCCTTGCCAGGCTGTACTGCTCATCCCGGCGCGCGCGCCGCGCACACCGAGGGCGCCCCACCGGCGCCATTCCCGGACGGCCTCGGCGTCCGGCGGGTGAGACCCTAGCACGAAACACGACGCTTCGGGACCGTGTTTCTTCAGGGTTCTCGCCGCTCAGTTGACGAGGTGCGCTATCGAGATCCCGATCGGGTTCTGGCGGACGCGGGACGACGAATCGCCGAGCTCCGCTCCCGCATGGGCATGACCCAGGAGGACCTCGCGGGCAGGCTCGGGGTCTCCGTCCGGCATCTGCAGCGCATCGAGGCAGGGCAAAAGAACCTCTCCGTGCTCTTCCTCGCGGAGCTCTCGCCTCTGCTCGAAGCGGAGCCCGCGGAGTTTCTCGCGCCGCCGACCACGCCCAAACCGCGCCCCGGCCGCCCCAAACGCACTCCGCCCCCCGCGAAGTGACGACCATCACGGCTCGTCGACGGGAGGGGTCACGGCTACCCACCGCCCGTCCCCAGATTCACCCCGCCCCCGCAGGCGCCCCCGATCCCCCCGCGATCGCCGCCGCTGCCAGCCCCCCACGTCACCGCGCCTCCTCCGCGCCTCCACACGGGTCCGCCACACCGCGGAGCCCGGACGGCGCGACCACGGCCCGCGCCGCAGCCTCAGCCCAGCCGATCGCTGGCGCGGCGCCCGGGGCTCCGCCGCTGATCGTTCGGGAGCGTCCCCGAGGTCGGCGCGCGACGCGGAACGAACGACCGCCGTCCGGCGCCGTACAGCTCACGGAGGGCCTCGAAGGTCGTCACACCGGAGTTCTCGGCGATGCGGGCGTGCCCCGTGCACAGGACGACGCTCCTCACGTCGAAGGGCACCTCCACCAACTTCTGCGGCCGTCGGCTCGCCTCCGGCCGAAACCCCGCACAAACCTCGCAGCGCTGGTCCATACGTCGACCCTGCCCACCTCGGCGGCGAGGGGACAACTTTTCGCCCGCGTCGAGCCCGCCCGCGTCGAGCCCGCCCGCGACACCGAGCCCGCCCGCGACACCGAGCCCGCCCGCGACACATGCGGTCCCCCCGGCGCACCGGAGGCACCCTCGAAGGGGCTGCACGGATTTTTCCGCGCGGGAGCCACCGCGAATGGCTCCATCGACCCCACGCCCGCGCGGCGGCGCTATGCTAGTTGGTGAGCCGGTGAGCGGTTTCGCCTGCCCACACTTCACCGATGCCCGACGAACCACCTCCACTCCGCTCGGCGGACCGAGCTCCCCGCGCGGAGCTGTTTCGGCTCTTGGTGGAGCAGGTGCGGGACTACGCGATTTTCGGGCTCGACGATCGCGGCATCGTCGTCAGCTGGAACAGCGGGGCGGAGCGCATCAAGGGGTACCGCGCCGACGAGATCATCGGCCATCACTTCTCCCGCTTCTACCCCGAAGAGGCCATCCGCGCGGGCTGGCCGCAGACGGAGCTGGAACGGGCCACCGAGGACGGGCGCTTCGAGGACGAAGGTTGGCGAGTGCGCAAGGACGGCACCCGCTTCTGGGCGCACGTCGTGATCACCGCGCTCCGTGACGAAGACGGCACCCTGCGCGGGTTCGCCAAGGTGACCCGGGACCTGACCGAGGAGAAGCGGGCAGCACAGCTCGAGACCGACGTGCGGGTCGTCGGCGAGTTCGTGGCGATGCTCGGTCACGAGCTGCGCAACCCCCTCGCTCCCATCCGCAACGCCATCGACGTCGCCAAGCGCGCCGACGATCCGCAGCGCACCCGCTGGGCCCTCGAGGTCGTCGAGCGTCAGTCGGCGCACCTGACGCGTCTCGTCGACGACCTGCTCGACATCGGCCGGATCACTCGGGGGCAGCTGAGCCTCAGCCGTCGCCGCGTGCCCCTGCGCTACGCCATCGAGAGCGCCGTGGAGGCGACCCGCGCGAACATCGAGCGGCACCGGCACCAGCTCACCGTGACGTACCGGGCTCACCCGCGGGTGCGGGGCGACTCCGTGCGCCTGACGCAGGTCTTCGCGAACTTGCTCGACAACGCCTGCAAGTACACGCCGGACGGGGGCCAGATCGACGTCGAGGTGAGCGCCGAGGAGGACACCGCGCGCGTCGTCGTGAGCGATACGGGCGTCGGCGTCTCGCCGGAGCGCTTGGCACACTTGTTCGACGTCTTCACCCAGGAGCGCCGCTCCTTGGCGCGCTCCGAAGGCGGGCTCGGGCTCGGGCTCGCCGTGGCGCGGCACCTCGTGGAGCTCCACGGGGGCGACATCGTCGCGGAGAGCCCCGGCCCTGGCTGTGGCAGCACCTTTCGCGTGACGCTCCCGCTGCTCGAGCTGCTCGCCGACGACACCGAGGGCCTGCGCCCCAGCGTCCTGTCGGCCCTGGTGATCGACGACAACCGCGACGCCGCCGAGATGCTCGCCGCCCTGCTGGAAGCCCACGGACACGAGACCTCCCTCGCCTTCGACGGCCGCGAAGGCGTCCGCCTCGCCGCGCGAGAGCAGCCAGACGTCATCTTGCTCGACATCGGCTTGCCGGACATGGACGGCTATCAGGTGGCGCGCCGGCTGCGCAGCGATCCGGCGCTGCGCGGGGTCGTGCTGGTGGCGGTGACGGGCTACGGCGCGGAGGAGGATCGACGACGCGCCCTCGAGTCGGGCTTCGACGTGCACCTGAGCAAGCCCATCGACTACGCCACCTTGCAGCGGAGAGTTCCGATCTTCGCGTCCCCGTGAGCCGCGCTCGGCCTTCGGCGGCGCCGCCCGCGCGCCGTTGAAGTCTGCTGCATGGACGACGCGGTCCTGTTTCTGGCCCTGACCTCCGGTCTCATCCTGGTCACGGCCATCGCGTACGAGCCTCTCCAGCGCTCTCCGTTGACGGAGCCCCTGCTCGCGGTGGCTGTGGGCGTCGTCGTCGGCCCCCACGCGCTGCACTGGATGCGTCCGGAGGACTGGGAGGCCCCCATGGCCCTGGTGCACCAGTTCATGCACCCGCTCTTGGCGGTGGCCTTGATGGCCGCGGCCCTGCGCCTCCCCCACCACTACCCGGTCACCGCCGCGCGATCCCAGCTCCTGCTCGTGATCGGGGGCCTGATCGCCATGACGAGCATCTCGGCGGCCCTGTTCTGGGCGGTCCTCGACCTCCCCGTGCTGCCGGCGCTCGCCCTCGGCGCGATGGTCGCGCCGACGGACCCCGTGCTCGCCACCACCGTCGTGACGGGCCAGGTCGCGGAGCGAAACGTCCCCGCGCGCATCCGCGACCTGCTCACCGGGGAGTCCGGCGCCAACGACGGCGTGGCCTTGCCCCTCCTGCTCCTCCCGCTGCTGCTCTTGCAGCAAGGCTCGGGGGGATGGTCGGAGTGGGCGCGGGCGCTCCTCTACGAGAACGTGCTCGCCGTGCTCCTCGGCGGTGCCTCGGGCTGGATCGCGCGCCGGGCCCTGCACTACGGCTTCGAGCACCACGACGTCTCGTCCAAGGCTTTTCTCTCCTACACGCTGGCGCTCACGTTCTTCACCCTCAGCACGCTCGATCTCCTGCAGATGAACGGCCTGATCGGCGTCTTCGCGGCCGGGCTCACGTTCAACTACGGCCTGGGCGATCGGGAGGAGGCGACGAGCGAGCGCATCCAGGAGGCGGTGGAGCGCCTCTTCGTCGTCCCGGGCTTCGTGCTGTTCGGGATCTTGCTCCCCTGGGCCGACATCGTGGCCCTGGGCTGGCGCGCCGCGCTGCTGGCCGTCGCGATCCTGCTCCTGCGGCGCCTCCCGGTCCTGTTCCTCTTGCGACCGTTCCTGCCGGAGCTACGGACCCACGCGGACTCCGCCTTCGTGGGCTGGTTCGGGCCCATCGGCGTGGCGGCGCTCTACTACGCGACCGACGTCCATGCGTCTCTGCCGGACACCCCCGTGTGGGCGGCGGTGAGCGTCGCGGTGCTCGCCTCCGTGCTCGCCCACGGCGTCACCTGCTTCTCCCTGGGCAACCGCTACCGCGCCTTCAACGAGGGCCACGGGCTCACGGCTTCTCCGTCTCGAGGCCAAGCGCCGTGCGCTGCAGGAGGTGCCGCTCGAAGAACTCCGCCATGACCCGGTAGAACGTGTCGCGGGTGCGCCGCCGGCGAAAGCTGTGCCCTTCGCTCCGCCCCACGAAGAACCAGGCCTCGGCGCCGTTCTTGCGCACGGCGCTCACGATCTGCTCCGCCTCCGAGAGGGCGACCCGCGGATCGTTCTCCCCATGGGCGACCAGGAGCGCGCTGCGGATCCGCTTTACGTGAGTGAGCGGCGAGATCGAGGCGAGGTACTCGCGCACCTTCGGGTCCCGCTCGTCGCCGTACTCCCCCCGGCGCACGCCCCGCCGGTAAGCGCCGGTGCTCTCCAGGAAGCTCACGAGATCGGACATCCCCACCACGTCGGAGCCGGCGACGAACCGCTTCGGATAGGCCACGAGGGAGGCAAGCACCATGAAGCCACCGTAGCTCGCGCCGTGGATCCCGACGCGGCTCGAGTCGAGGTCCTCTCGTCCATCGACGTAGTCGAGCAGGGCGCCCACGTCGGCGACCGCGTCGTGCCGGCGGAGGCCATCGTCGAGCCCCATGAAGCGCTTCCCGTAACCGGAGGAGCCGCGCACGTTGGGGGCGAGCACGGCGATGCCCCGCGCCGAGGCGAAGTACTGGATGATCGGATCGAAGGCAGGGCGCGCTTGCCCTTCGGGGCCACCGTGCATCCAGAACAGCACCGGAAAGGGCCCGTCCCCCGGCGGCCTGTACAAAAGCGCGGGGATCTCGAGCCCGTCGAAGCTCCGCGCTTGCACGAGCTCCGGGACCACGAACCCGCCTCGGGGCAGCCCCCCGAGCTCGCTCTCGGTCCAACGCCGCAGCGCCCCCGTGCCCAGATCGAAGAGGTAGACGTCCTCGGGCTCCGTCGGCGTCGTGGCCGTGAAGGCGAGCTTGCGATCGCGATCCACGAAGCGCAGGCCCGAGACGACCCCCTCGGGGAGCGCCAGGCGGCGCTGCCGCCCGGTCATGAGGTCTTTCAGATAGACCTTCGAGTAGCCGTGTTCGTTGAGGGAGAAGACGAGTCGACGGCCGTCCGAGGAGGTGGCGGCCTCTTCGACGTCCCAGGGTCGATCGGGGGTGATGAGGCGCCACTGCAAGGTGGCCAGATCGACCTCGAAGACCCCTGCGAAGTCGCGATCGCGATCCGACAGCACGTACACGAAGCCCGGTCGCTTGGCGAACCAGGCGCGCCGGATGGACGTGTTCGCGACGAGGGGCGCGATCGCCGTCATCTCGCCGGTGTCCACCTCGACGACGTGCACCGTGGACTCGTCGGCGAAGCGTGACTCCTGCATGAGCAAGCGCTTCGCGTCGGAGGACCAGCCGAGGACCACCCAGCGCCCGCTCAGCTCGGCGACCACCTGCGACTCCCCGGAGCGCAGGTCGTAGCTGTGGAGCGCCGTATCGCGACCGCTCCGCGCGGTGCTCGTGAACGCGAGCTGCCCCGTACTCGACCAGCGGAAGGGTCCGTGGCGGCTCTTGCCGTCGCTCAGGCGTCGCGTGCCGCGGCTCTCCAGATCGAGCAGGAAGATCTGGTGGTTCTCGTCTCCCCCGGCGTCCCGCCGGTAGCTCAGGGCGCGGGTCCCCCCGGGCAGATAGGCCACCTGCTCCACCGGCTCGGCCCCAAAGGTCACTTGCCGCCGCATGCCCAGGGGGCCGTCCACCTCGTGCACCTGGGTCGTCTCGCTCGTCCGCGTGAGCACGAGCATGCGCTTCGCTCCGGGCGAGACCCCCACCAGGCGCGCCCGGCGCACTTCGAGGTACGGCTGCAGCGCGCGGGCGACGGCGCGGGTGACCGGCGGGATGCCGTCGAGGGTGGGCGCCGGGTCGTCGTGGTGATCGGCGACGTCGTAGTCGAAGGCCGTGTCGTCCTGGGGAAGCCCCAGACGGAAGCGGTCCGGATCGGGCCGCTGAGGCGGCGTGCGGCGCTGCGCGGACTGCGCGGGTTGCTCGGGCGCCGGGCGTCCCGCGGTCTTCCCGGAGACGCCGCCGCAGGCAACCAAGGCCAGCCACAGGACGAGGGAGGGTGCCCGGCGCCGCCAAGAGGCGCGCCGTGAGCGTGACTGGGGTGCCGTCATCGGGTCGGGATCGGGGGACGCACCCGTCAGATTCCGGAAAATTCCGCCCTCAGGCAAGGGGTCGTGGGCGGAGAGGGACCCGCCCGATCAGAACCGATCAGAACGCCGGGCGCCCCGAGAACGCGATCTCGAGCTCGCCGCGGTTCAGGGCTGCGATGACCTCCTTGCGCAGGTTCTCCGCGTCTTCTGGCGCCATGCGCCGGAGCTGATCGTCGAGACGATGGCTATCCTCGTCGGTCCACCTGCCCGCCACGGTCGCCCGCTGGACGATGCTCTCGGCCTCGCTCGCCGCCCGGCTCTGCTCCAGGGTGGGGACGATCTCCGCGGGCTGGTTCGGCGCCTCGTCAGCGGCCTCCGCGATTCTCGCGGCTCCCGGAACCTCTGGGAGCGCGGAACCCGTGAGACGCCTGTGATGGTTCCCCCGTGCGCGGCGTGGGTCAGACCTGGGGGCGGCACCGCCGTGTTCCGGCATCGCCGTGTTCCGGCACCGCCGTGTTCCGGCATCGCCACGGGGAAGAAACCGAGTCCTTCCGGGGCGGTTGGAGCGCGGGGGGTCATCACTCGATGCGCCTGAGCGTCCCGAGCAGCGACAGCCCCGACGCGAAGCTGAGTTGGTCGAACACGGCGGGGGGCGAC
>Ga0207873_1000093_pt1 | contig 93192 bp, 84 predicted proteins | sample BGWIniCompost_FD_187373 | JGI IMG/M metagenome (GOLD analysis project Ga0207873, IMG submission 187373) | Cellulose adapted compost microbial communities from Newby Island Compost Facility, Milpitas, CA, USA - BGW Initial Compost (SPAdes)... ... | reverse complement strand
TCGTTGGGCGTCAAAGCGAGCCTGGGGCCCTTCGGGGAGTGAGGGCGAGTTCCTCCCCCCGGAGGACTACTCGTCGTCCTCCACGAAGTCTCTCGCGGCTTCCTACGCTGATGCGCAATGCACGCCCGAGCTGTCGGTGGTCGGGCCTACGGACGAGCAGAGCCGCAGGCCTCTTCAGCCGCCAGCGACGAACGACGTCATACGGGGGGGGATGCGAATGTCGTCGTCCGTGCCGAGCTGACCATCACGCCCGGGCGAGATCACCGTCACGTCACCGGCGGTGCACTCGAGCTGCCACTCGTGACCCCAGGGATCCCGTCGCGCGCTGTCTCGGTCGAGCACCCCCGCGTCGATCAGCTCCTCCACGGCCGGGCACGACGAGGTGCCGCCTTCCACCCACCAAGTCTTCACCGCGGCGCGGAGATTGCGGGCTTGAGTCTCCGTGGTCTTCTGGCGCGCATGATTCCAACGACCGACCACCGCCACACTGGCACCTGCCGCCACCAACGCCATGATGGCAACGACGACGAGAACTTCGACCAGGGTGACACCGCGAAGCGCGGCGCGACCGACCTTCATGCATGTGTGAGGCGTCATCAGGCGCTCATTAAGCAAGCCGTGTGCCATGCGTAAATCCGCGCGATCCCGCTCAGGCGAGCTCGTCAACCCGGTCAGGATGGCAGCCGCGCGATGGATCCGGCCGGTGCTCGTGACAGGCTGTCAGCGGCTGCGGCCGCAGTTCGCTGGGAGCCGGTCTCGAGGCGAACTCCAGTCCTTGACGGACGCTCGGCGCGAGCTCGTGCGACCGGCGTTCGTTGCAGCGTTGGACTCGGCCATTCACGATTTCTTGTTTGCGCTACAAGAGGAATCGGACAGCGGCGGCGCTCTTCGAGTGCGGGTTCGCGGGAAGGACGTCGCGCCCGCTTCAGCGCTCACGGCGAACCGCCGGACGAGCCCTAGCGCGTGTGAACGAGCCGTCTCCAGGGACTTGGCGGGAACTTTCTGGGGTGCGGCGTGTCCGAGCTCCGAGATGGCCCGGTCTTCCTGGTGCTTCGTGAGGTGCTTGGCGCTCGCGCTGCTGGCCGTTGTCGCGCCGGGCGTGGCGCTAGCGGATGAGCTTCGGGGGACACGGGGGCAAGAGCTCGTCGAGGTCGCGCACGTCGTCGACGCTACCCTCGACGAGGGCGTCGCGACCTATCGCGTACGACGCTCCTTCGCGAATCGCGGCACGCAGACCGAAGAAGCGCGCCTCGAAATCGCGTTGCCGTATGGAGCAGTGGCGACCGGGCTTCGCATTCAGAGTGGGGCGCGCTGGTTCGAAGGCGCGCTGATGCACCGCGACAAGGCCGAAGAGCTGTATCGCGAGCTCACCGGTCTGGGGCCGAGCGAGCCCAAAGATCCTGCCCTCCTCTACTGGCGGTGGTCGAACGCGCTGGCGCTCCGCGTGTTCCCCATTTTCGCCGGGAAGACGAGCACCATCGAGTACACGCTCACGGTGCCCACCGAGTACGAAGACGGCGTCTACTCGATGAGCTACCCGCGCCGGTCGGAGGCAAAGAACCTCGCGACCCCGCTCTTTCGGGTTCGCACCCGAGGTGTCCGGGAGGTGTTCGTCGACGGTGAGGTGACCCCGTTGCGAGACCTTCGGCTCGGCGAGGTCAGGCTCCACCCGCTCCTGGAGGAGCTCGGCATCGAGAACCCACGGGTCCTCGTCCGCTCTCTCTCCGTCCCTACCGCGGAGAGCATGGGGCAGGTGAAGCTCACGGTGGACATCGCGCACACCTGGCAGGGCGATATCCAGCTCGACCTGGTCGATCCCGCGGGGGAGCTGCTGCCGGTGCGAGAACACGACCTTTCCCTCAACGACAACGATCTGAAGCGGGAGTTCGTCATCGACTACCAGGGCCCCCTGCAGGGCACCTGGCATCTGCTCGTCACCGATCACCACCCGCTCGACGGGGGCACGCTGCGCTCGTGGAGCCTCGCTCCGGTGCGACCGGGGAACACGACGTCCTCCGCGCAGCTTGCGGTCAAGAGCACGAAGCCCGCAGCGATCCCGCAGCCGTACGACGGGAGCGGGAGCTGCGCCACGATCGGAGTCCGCCCGGGCACGCCGGACGGCTCGCACGTGCGCTTGGGGCGCGTAGCGCTCGTCCCCGGTCGCCATTTCGCGCGCGTCGAGGTCGACGTCGCGCGGCGCCTCTCGGCCCTTCCCGAGAGGCAGTCGACGGTCTTCGTCCTCGATCTCTCCCACACGATGGGACCCACGGGCATCGAAGCGCAACTCCGCCTCGTCCGCGCCTATCTGTCCCACGTCCCCGACGCCGAGTTCGCCCTGGTTGGGGTGCGTCGCTTCGCGGAGGCACTCACCGGTTTCCTGCCGGCGAGCCAGATCGAGGCGACGTTGAGCCGCCTCGAGAATGCAGGAGAGCTCCGCCCCGGGAACGGCAGCTTCCTCGACCGCGGCGCCGCGCTCGCCGTGGATCTACTGCGAGGGCGCAAGACAGCCCCGCCGTCGAGCGCGGTCCTGCTGATGACGGACAACCGTCTGCGCAAGTCCTTCTCGGAGTCGCTGGCGCGGGGCGTCATCGAGACATTGCCCTCGAACACGGTCGTGCACGTCGCCGAGGTGAGGGGAGAGGGCGGACTGATCTTGGAACGGGACGACACGCATCGCCTCTTTCCTTGGGCGCGGGCTCGCGGCGGCGTCATGGTCCGCGCGAGCGGTGTCGTCGTTGCGAAGAGCACCGAGCTTGCGCGCGAAGCCCTCTACCTGGTGCGGCCGAACCGCATCGACCACCCCGTGTTCACCCAGTTCGGCTCCCCAGGTCCCGAGCAGCTTGCGGGAGCCCTCCGCGAAGGTGAGTCGATCCGCTGGATGGCGTCGCTGGATGAGGCGCCCCGCACCACGGAGCTCCGAGGGCAGCTCTGGTCCCGGCCCTGGGCGCTCGCTGCGCGACAAAGTGAGCCCTTCCACCGGGCGACGGCGGGATTCGTGTTCTCGCTCGATCACTACATGGATCTGAGCGAGCCAGAACAGTTCGTGATCGCCTCCTACGCGCGCGCCGTCTCCCCCGTCACCTCGTACCTCGCCATTGAGCCGGGCGTGCGCCCGTCCACGGACGGCTTCGAGGAAGGCGTGAGCGGGCTGGGGTTCGGTGCGGGCCATGGCCGACTCGGTGGTTCGGGCTTCGCCCGCGCCGTCCCCATCGACTGGTCGAAGATCCAGCAGGGAGCCCGTGACGCGTGCTCACACCACGGGGCGACGTCTCCTCCTGCACCCACGCGCGCCCGGGTGGAGGTCCAAGATCGAGAGACCGCCGACGTGACGCTCCTCTCGACGGAGACGCCGTTCGCGGCCTGCGTCGTCGAGTGGCTCTGGGCACATCAGCTGCCCGCGGGCGTGCGGGGCGACGTGACGAAGACGCTGAAATTCTGAGGGGCGCGCGGGCGGCGCTCCCGGTGCGCCTTGCCAGTGCGTAGCCTGACCAAGCCGCGGCGCGCGAGAGGCCTTTGTGTTGCTCCGAGGACTTGTGCTCCCCCGATGAGCTCGGTGACACTCAGCGCCAGCAAGCCGGAAGGAGTGGCGCGATGACGGAGGAAGAGACCGGGAACGTTGCGACGATCGAGGCATACCTCGCTGCGCTCGCCGAGGGGGCGGGCAGCGAGGTGCTGCGGAGATTCTTCACGGACGATGCGCTGCAGGTCGAGCTCCCCAATCGACTCAACCCCCAGGGGGGGCAGAGTGATCTGGAGACGCTGCTGCAGCGCGCCGAGCAGGGGCGGAAGTTGCTGCGCTCGCAGACCTACGAGGTGCGCTCCGTCCTGGCGCGCGGCGATCGCGTGGCGGTCGAAGCCTCGTGGACGGGGACGCTGGCCGTGCCGCTCGGCACCCTGGAGGCTGGCGCCGCGATGAGAGCGCACTTCGCGATGTTCTTCGAGCTCGAGTCGAAGCGCATTCGTCGTCAGCGCAACTACGATTGCTTCGAGCCCTGGTGACGCAGCGGGCCCCCCCCGAGGTGCGGGCTTCGTCTCAGTTGCAGGTCAAGGTGACGCCCGTCCCTTCCAGGCAGGTGTGTTGTCTCGGGTAGCAGTGCGTTACGTCGCTCAGGCAATCACAGCTGGGTCCGTCGGCGCACTCGGTCGGCGGCGTCAGGCAGGCGTGCTGCCAGATGGTGCTCGTGCCGGTGCCGTTCTTGTCCAGGCAGTAGGACGTGCGCGCGCACTGGTAGGGGCCACAGGGGAACTGCTCGTCTTCGTCGCAGGGACCGGGATCGCGGACGGCCACGCCGGCGGCGTAAGCCGCGCACTCGTTGCTGTACGTCGTCCCGTCGCAACCGCACACGGGCTCGAAAACGTCGTCACACGTCTTCGGGCGGCGGGTGCAGTGCGCCACGGTGCCGCAACCTGTCGTGAAGCGACAGAAGTACCCATCGCCGCATTCGCGGGAGTACGCGCCTCCGCAGAGCACCGGGGGCGAGGTGCCGTCTCGCCCGCCGCTGGCCTCCGAGGAGCCGCCCGCCCCGCCGCTCCCCGTCGAGTCACCGCCCGTGGCCGTCGACGCGCCACTGCTCGCCCCGCCGCTCGCCGTGCCCTCCGTTCCGTCGTCGACCGACCCACAACAGATCCCCCACGACGAGGCGCTCAAGAGCGCTGCAGCCAAAGGTCCGCGTAGACTCGATTCCCGGAACATCGCAGCCCCTTCGCACGTTCCGCGGGAACGCGTCAACGCGAATGCGAGGGCTCCTCCCGGGCGCGGGCTGGAAGGGGACCGGTCCCGCTGGGCGGAAGGGCGCTCCTGATGTGGGGGGCGAGACTGGTTCGCTCCGTTGCGTTTTGGTGGCGAACCTGGTTCAAGGGCGGCGTTGCCACGTAGGAGTGAGGTCTGCCCGTGATCGGGTCTTTGCTCGGAGGCGTCGGCCTCTTCATGCTGGGCATGGGCCTCCTGACGGATGGCCTCCAGGCGGCGGCGGGGGATAGCCTGCGCGATGCGCTGCGCAGGTATACGCGGACGCGCTGGAGCGCCCTCTTGGCGGGGATCTCCGTCACCGCGCTGACTCAGTCCTCGAGCGTGACGGTGCTCGTCACCGTGGGCTTCGTGGGCGCGGGGCTCATCCCGTTCGCTCAGGCGCTGGGGGTGATCTATGGGGCCAACGTCGGCAGCACCGTGACGAGCTGGTTGGTGGCCACCGTCGGGCTCAAGATGCAGATGAGCGCGCTGGCGCTCCCGTTGGTGGGGGTCGGCGCCCTCGGCAAGCTCGTGCTCCGGGGGCGGAGATCCGCCCTCGCCATGGCGCTCGCGGGCCTGGGGCTGCTGTTCGTGGGGATCGACGTACTGCAGTCGGGCATGACCGAGCTCACCCGTCACGTGGATCCCGCGAGCTTCGCGCTGCCCGGGATCGGGGGCGCGGCGCTGCTCGTGCTCGTGGGGGTCGTGATGACGGTCGTCATGCAGTCCTCGGGGGCCGCCGTGGCGGCGACGCTCGCGGCGGTGAACCAGGGTGCCTTGGGGCTCGAACAGGCCGCCGCGTTGGTCATCGGACAGAACCTCGGGACGACGGTGAAGGCCGTGTTGGGAGCCGTGGGGGGCACCACGGCGGCTCGGCGGATCGCCTTCGCCCATGTCTTCTTCAACGTGGGGACGGGTGCGGTCGCGTTCGCGCTCTTGCCCCTCTTCCTGGGCGTGATCGTGAGAGGGATGGAGGTCGGCGATCCGGCGTTGGCGCTGACGGCGTTTCACACGGCTTTCAACGTGCTCGGTGTGGTGCTGTTTCTGCCGATGTCTCACCGGATGGTGCGCTTGCTGGAGCGCTGGGTTCCCGACGAGGGGCGCTCACTCACCGCGCACCTGTCCAGAGCCGCCGCGGAGTTGCCCGCGGTCGCGGTGGAGGCGGCGCGGAAGGCGGCGGCGGAGATCGCCGCCGTCACCTTCGACGAGACCCGCCGCGTCTTGCTCACACCAGGCAAGTCCCGGGGTTGGGCGAGGCAGCTCGACGAGCTGAACGGCGCCCTGCGCGCGACCCGTGAGCACCTCCACGCGGTGCGCAGCGATCCTGCGGCCCCCGCGGTCTACCGGGAGCACGTGGCGGTCCTGCACGTCCTCGATCACCTGCACCGGCTGGTGGAGGCGCTGGCCGAGACGGAGCTGGCGGCGGGTGTCTCGCGCAATCGGGTGAGCGCGGCGCTCGCTCCTCGCCTTGCGGAGGCGCTCGCGGCGTCGGCTCCATGGGCCCGGGATCCGAGCGGTCCGCCGCCGCCCGTCGAGGCTCTCTCTCAGGAGATCGCCCTGCAGCTACGGCGGGAGCGTCAGAGCGTGCTCGAGAACACCGCTCGCGGCGTCCTGTCTCCCCGGGCGGCGTCGAGGTTGCTCGAGTCCCTGCGTTGGCTCGATCGCGTCGGGTATCACCTCTTTCGCGCAGTGCATCACCTGGAGCGGGCCGACAAGGATCTTCCCCCTGCCGACCCCCCAGCGCCCGAAATCGAAGGCCGCCGCGCCGACGAGAGCTACGAGGTCCACGAACGTTAGGACGGTGCTATTCCCCGACCGCTGCGTCAGCTGCCTTCGAGTCATCGGCCGGGGCAGCCTCACGGTCGTAGGCTGCGATGATGGCGGAGCGAAGGATGGGGAAGTCGCTCACTGATGCAAGTGTCACCCTCGAGTCACCAAAAGCTCCGGGAGCGGCGTGAGGGAGCCCTGGAGCGAGAAGCTTCATATCTTCTGGTGTGACGTGGCGGAACGCCACCCAGAACGGTGCCTTCTGAACATTCAGGCGAACGAACCATTTCCGAAGGTTGTTCTGGTGCACGGTGAGGTAGGACTTGGAATCGCGGAAAGCGATCTCTGCGTCGGGGTGCGTATCTCGCAGCCACGAAGAAATCTGTTCATAGCACCAGAGCTCGTCTTCCGTCGTGATCACTCCGTCGCTTCCCTCGATGGGTTGCTCGGTCGATTCAGCCGGAACACTCGTGCTCGGCGGCTCATTCTCGACGGCCGAGTCTGGTCTGGGCGTGGAAAAGGACTTGGCGACGTTTTCCAGGACGGCCGACTGGATCGCCTTCTTGAGGATCGGGGACAGGCGGTCGACGAGTCCCTTGGTCAAGCGGGTGCTTGGTAGAACCTCACTGGCCACGTGTCGCACGAAAGATTCCCGGGGTTCGCGGAACTGTTCCGACACGTAGGACGCCATCGAGCGGTAATAGACCATCTCTTCGGCGAGGGATACGATGTCCTCTGCTGCGTATTCCGATTTCCGGAGTCTCCTGAGCGCGTCCGTTTCAACGGGGTTCAGATTCAGGAGGTCGATCTCGAGCCAAGGGGTCGGATCCATCATGTTCGTTTGCTGTAGATCGGTGAATAGCTTGAGTCGAACTCCGTTGGTCAGGAGTGCGACCCGAACGGATGGCATGGCGTTGAAGTATCGTGCGAGCTGCCCGGTGTGGTCGTCGAGCTTCTGATCGTGCGCTTTGCACTCGACGAACAGGGTGGGTTCGTTGTTCTGGCAGATCGCGTAGTCGATCTTCTCGAGTTGCCCTGCGCGTTTTGCTGCGAAGTCCGATGTGAACTCGGGCTTGACCTCTCGAGGGTCGAAAACATCGTACCCGAGCAGCTGAAGCAGTGGGATCACCAGGGCCTGCTTCGTCGCTTCTTCCCCCTTGATGTGTGGAAGTCGGGTTCGGATTTGCTCAATGTGCCTATTCAAGTCGTCTGGGAAGGCCAATTGTTCTACTCCTCCAGCTCTGCACCGTACCCAAACTTGCGCAGGTCTCCAATTGGCTCACGGGCCAAGCTGTGGATGCCGTGATTTCAGATTCGCTCGCCCGAGCGAGCCCAGCGGTGTTTTTTCCACGTCCTCGATGGTTACTCGTGTGTCCGCACGGACCTTTCCGCTTCAATGGCTCACGACGCGGGCGCGGAGGCGCAGGGCGTTGGCGACGACGGAGGCGGAGCTCAGGCTCATCGCGGCCGCGGCGAACATCGGCGAGAGGAGCCAGCCGGTGAGCGGGTAGAGCAAGCCGGCGGCCAGGGGGACGCCGAGGGCGTTGTAGACAAACGCGAAGCCGAGGTTCTGCTGCATGTTCCTCACGGTCGCCCGGGAGATCGCCTGGGCGTGAGCGATGCCGCGCAGATCGCCCTTCACGAGGGTGACCTGCGCGCTGCTCATGGCCACGTCGGTGCCGGTCCCCATGGCGATGCCCACGTCCGCCTGGGCGAGGGCGGGCGCGTCGTTGATGCCATCTCCCGCCATGGCCACCACGCGGCCCGCCTTCTGGAGCCGCTCGACGAGCGCGAGCTTGTCCGCGGGCTTCACCTCCCCGTGGACCTCGTCGATGCCGAGGCGCCGCGCGACCGCCCGCGCCGTCGTCCAGCCGTCGCCGGTCGCCATGACGACGCGCAGAGCTGCGCGCCGCAGGGTCTTCAGCGCCTCGGGGGTGCTGGCCTTGATGGGATCCGACACGGCCAGGAGACCCAGCAGGCGGCCGTCGACGGCGAGGTGCATCACGCTCGCTCCTTCGGCGCGCAGCTCCTCCGCCTGCGCCTTCAGGGAGTCGACGTCGACGCCGACCTCCTCCATGAGCGCCGTGTTCCCGAGCGCAATGCGTCGCCCACCGACCTGGCCGCGCACGCCGATGCCCGAGCTGGACTCGAAGGACTCGGGCTCCTCGAGGGAGAGCCTCTGGTTGCGGGCCGCGCGCACGATCGCATCGGCGAGCGGGTGCTCGCTGCCCTGGTCCAGGCTGGCGGCGAGCCGGAGCACCTCGTCGGCGTCCACCCCCGCGGCGGGGACGGCGCGCTCGAAGACGGGTTTGCCCTCCGTGAGGGTCCCGGTCTTGTCGACGATGAGGGTGTCGACGGTGCGCAGGCGCTCGATGGCCGCGGCGTCCCGGAAGAGCACGCCCTGCGTGGCGGCCTTGCCGGTGGCGACCATGACCGACATCGGCGTCGCGAGCCCGAGGGCGCACGGGCACGCGATGATGAGGACCGCGACGGCGTTCACCAGCCCGAAGACCCAACCTTGTCCGGGCACGAGCAGCCCCCACGCGAAGAAGGACGCGATCGCGACGGCGACGACGGCCAGCACGAACACCCCGGCGACGCGATCCGCCATGCGCTGCATCGGCGCGCGGGAGCGCTGCGCCTGCGCGACGAGCTGGACGATCTGCGCGAGCATCGTCTCTGACCCGACGCGCTCCGAGCGCATGATCAGCGCTCCGCTGGTGTTGAGCGTCGCGCCGATGACCTTGTCGCCCGGCTCCTTGGCGACGGGAAGCGGCTCACCGGTGAGCATGGACTCGTCGACGGCGCTCTTGCCCTCGAGGACGACGCCGTCGACGGGGACCTTCTCTCCAGGGCGAATCCGCAGCGAGTCGCCGACGTGGACGTGGTCGAGTGGGATGTCCTCCTCGGTGCCGTCCGCGTTGATGCGACGCGCCGTCTTGGGAGCGAGCCCCAACAGCTCCTTGATCGCCGCCGAGGTGCGGGCGCGCGCCTTCAGCTCGAGGAGCTGTCCGAGGAGCGTGAGGGAGATGATGACGACCGCAGCCTCGAAGTACACCGCCACGCGGCCCATCGAGACGAAGGCGCTCGGGAAGACGCCCGGGGCGACCGTGGCCACGACGCTGTAGAGGTACGCGGCGCCCGTCCCCGTGCCGATGAGCGTCCACATGTTGGGGCTCTTGTTGGCGATCGACTGCGCCCAGCGCTGAAAGAACGGAGCGCCCGCCCACAGCACGACCGGCGTCGAGAGCACGAGCTCGATCCAGGTCTGCGTCGCCTCGTCGAACCACCCGAGCCGATGCCTGAACATCGCCAGGGACGCGACGAGGATCGTCAGGGGCAGCGTCCACCAGAAGCGACGCCGGAAGTCGACGAGCTCGGGGTTTTCCCCCTCATCGAGGCTCGGCAGCTCGGGCTCGAGGGCCATGCCGCACTTGGGGCACGTCCCCGGCTCGTCCTGTCGCACCTCCGGGTGCATGGGGCAGACGTAGATCGTGCCCGGCGCCGCGCTCTCGCCGGCGTCCTCCCTGGGGGCGAGGTACCGCTCGGGCTCCGCAGCGAACTTGGAGCGACATCGGTCGCTGCAGAAGTGATAGGTGTGTCCCTCGTGCTCGTGTCGATGGGGCGTTGCCGCGGTGACGGTCATCCCGCAGACGGGATCCTTCAGGGAGCCGCTCGGTTCCTGGTGGTGTGTGCTCACGATGACTCCCGGGATCGATGGTTCAGCGCCGCGCCGGGAGCCCCCCCTCGGCCGTGGCCGCGGAATGCTCTACTGCCCTGCTGCCTCGGCGGCGATGCTGGCCAGGGCGCCCTGCATGCGCTCGAGGACCTCCGATCGCCCTTGGACCTGGTGGCGCTCGAAGATCCCGGCCGGATCGTCGTAGGTCAGGCGCACCGCGCCCGCTTCGTCCTGCCAGATCAGGAGCTTCAAGGGCAGGTCGATGCCCGCGGTCTGCCGCTCGAGCATGACGAGCGTCCCGACCTGTGGGTTGCCGAAGACGAGGAGCGTCGTCGGGCGCAGCTCCAGCCCCACCCGCGCGGCGTTGGCGCCGTGATCGATCGCCGCGATCACGGTCATCCCCCGCGCCTCGATGGCGGAGCGTGCCCTGTCGACGGTGGTCGCGAAGTCGTGGGCGCTCGTCGTCGTGCGCATTTCTCGTCCTCCTGGCGCATCGGTCGCCGAGGCGCGCTCCGACGCGTCGACGGGGCGTGGCTCACCGGTCGGAGACTCCGCGGTTTCGGTCTGGCTCGGGTGGCTCGGGTGGCTCGGTGTACCGGCGCAGGCAACAACGGTCAGAAGGAGACCACTGATCGTTCGGGTGCGCACCCGAGGACTCTAGCCGGCTCGGAGGGGAGCTCAACCGGCCAGGCACGGGCCTTGGGGCCGGGCGCCGCGCATCGATCCGTGAGCGCGGCGCCGGCGTGGTGAGGCCCGTCGAGCCGGTCGACCCGACGCTCAGCCGGGCATCTGGATGTTCCGCGCCTTGCGCACCTCTTCGTTGCGCGCTTCGGCGCGCTGAAAGGCGGGACGGGCGACGAGCCGCTCGACGTAGGCAGTGAAGCTGGGGCGCGCCTCGAGGAGCCCGAAGGTGACGAGGTACCGCACCGTGCCGCCGAAGATCACGTCCGCCATGGAGAACGTGTCACCGAGGAGGAACGGACCCTTGGCGAGCGCGGCTTCCATCGCCTGGATCATCGCGTCGTAGCTGCCCCAGCCCGCGGCGCCCTCGCCGAACGTCCAGTTCTCCTTCTTGGCCATGACGCCGGGCTCGATGACGGACGGCGAGAAGCACGACCAGCGGAGGTAGGTGCCGCGCGCGGGATCGTCGAGGCGAGGGGCCAAGCGTCCGGGGGCATAGCGGTCCGCGAGGTAGAGGCCGATGGCGCAAGACTCGGTGACCAGGGCGTCTCCATCGACGAGGATGGGGAGCTTCCCCATCGGGTTGAGGGCGAGGATCTCGGGCGACTTCTGTTGCCCTGCGAGGATGTCGACGAACTGCAGCTGGTAGTCGACGCCGACCTCTTCGAGCATCCAGACGGTGCCCGCGGCGCGGGAGAAGGGGTGATGGTACAGAGTGACGGACATGTGATGGCTCCTTGTCTTTCCTGGGGGAGTTGCCTCCCCGAGAGTTCTCCGAAGGGTGACGCTGGCGGTCCACCAGGTGCGTCCCCCTCGTCACGCCCAGTGGTAGCGGCAATTGAGGACAGATTCTGTCCTCGATGTCGGGAGAAGCGGGGCCCGCGTCGGAGCTCGAGGACAGATCCTGTCCTCGAGGGGGAGGACCGGGGCGTGCGGGAAAGATGCTCGGCCGCGGGGCCGGTGTCGTTGCCCCTAGGGGCGGTGGTCGTCGTTGGCCCAGGGGCCGGGTGTCGTGGGGGCCAGGGGCAGAGCTGAGCTCGCGCAGGAGCCCGGGGGTCCGGACGGGGACCCAGCGCCCCGAACGGCACGGCAGGGCGCAGCCGTTGGAGGGCCCGGCAGTCGAACGAGCGCGATGGGGTGGGGCGCGTTCGGTCGCGGTGACCAGCGAGGCGGCTCGGTTTCCGCTATGGATCGCCTCACGAAAGGAAGGTCGCATGAGCTCGGCAAAGGACGTGTACGGATTTTCGCTTCGAACCATCACCGGTGAACCTCTGGGCTTCGAGGATTTTCGCGGGAAGGTGCTCTTGATCGTGAACGTGGCGAGCGAGTGTGGGTTCACCCCGCAGTACGCGGGGCTCGAGGAGCTGCATCGCAAGTACGCGCCGCAAGGTCTGGTCGTGCTCGGCGTGCCCGCCAACGAGTTCGGCGCCCAGGAGCCCGGCACCAACGAACAAATCCGTGAGTTCTGCACGACGAAGTTCGGCGCCACGTTCCCGATGAGCGAGAAGATCGTCGTCAAAGGCAACGGCCAGCATCCGCTCTATCAGTGGCTCACGGCTCAGAAGGGCGACGTCACCTGGAACTTCAACAAGTTTCTGATCGACAATCAGGGGAGGGTGATCGAACGCTTCGAGTCGAAGGTCGAGCCCCTGAGCCAGGAGCTGACGCAAGCCATCGAGGCGGCCCTCGGCGCGTCCTGAGGGCGCGTCGGCGCGACGCGGGGCTTGACTTGCCGTCACCGCATCAGTGGTAATTCGCTCCCATGGCGAGTCGGCGTCGAAGTTGCCTCGACGAGCAGCACGCCAGGGAACCCGCGCCATGAACGACGCCGACTGTCATCCGTGCCTGCGACCAGGGGTCACGGCAGCACTCCTCGTGATCCTCTCCTTCGCTTCACCCGCGATCGCGAGCGCTCCTCCCGAGGACGAGTGGGCGAATTGGGACTACGAGAGCGACGAAGAGCCGGTCCTGACGACCGAGGAGCTGCGCGGTCATTTCCACGATCTCGTCGTGGGTCCGCTGCCGATACGGTTTCACGGGAGCGTGTCCGCGGGGACGCGCAGTCCCTACTATGCATTGGGCACGGCGATTGAAGCGGACTACTTGCCTCTGCCTTGGTTGCGCCTCGCGGCGATGGTCGGGATGGGCGCACAGTTCCTCGACAATCCAACGGGCGACCTCTTCTTCGCGACCGCGGCGGAGGCGTGGGTCGGTCTTCGCGTCCTCGGCGTCGATCGAATGACGACGATCGACGTCCCCCCGAGAGTCGGCACGGCGCCGCGGGTCACCAGCACCTCGGCTCCCCTCCGGGCTTCCGTCCCTAGCTACCACGCCGTCTACATCGAGGGCGGTGTGGCCAACGGGATCTACGCGACGAACGAGTGTGTCGGTTCATGCGACGCCGACTGGGGACCGGATAGAGAGGTCGCGGATCGTCGCTTTCGATTGTGGACCCACGGAGTCGGCGTTCGGTACGTGTACCAGCGGTACGTGGACTCGCAGCACTTCTTGGGCTCGGGCGTGCGAGCCGTAGATCTTTACGTCCAGTACTTCTTCCCTCCGTTGGCCGCTCCCGGGTTCGCGATGTACGACTCCAACGGATGGCCCGCGCCGGACCTGTCCTGGGGCCTGAGGGGCGGCATCTCGTTCCCCGCGTGCCGCGATGGACGCTGCGTGCAGATCACCGCGGGTGGCGGCATGAGTCCCGTTCGCTGGCTTCCCTTCGTGGAGGGCGGGGTCGGGTACCATTTCCGGGCGCTGTGACCTGCGTCGACGCTGGCCTGGCCGCCCAAGGAGCGCGCCCCGCCACTCGAGCGCCCTGATGGCCCAGAGCGCCGGCGCGTGAAGTCGAGCCGACCGCATTGACAAGATTTCTTGTCAATGCTTGGCTTCGGGTGGCATGTGGGATGTCGACGTCATCGAGGATCCGGCCGCGGCCGCCGTCGCGCTGGATCCCGTGCGCTCGCGCTTGCTCGCGGAGCTGGCCGAGCCTGGATCCGCCGCCGCCCTGGCCCCCAAGGTCGGGCTCAGCCGACAGAAGGTGAACTACCACCTGCGGGCGCTGGAGGAGCACGGGTTGGTGCGCGTGGCGGAGGAGCGTCGGCATGGTGGGCTCACGGAGCGCCTGCTCGTCGCCACCGCGCGGTCCTTCGTCGTCGCGCCCGCCGCCCTGGGGAGCGTCGCCGCGGACACCGGCAAGGCGCGGGATCGCCTGTCGGCGCGGTACTTGATCTCCCTGGCGAGTCGCATGGTCGGTGAGGTCGCTGGGCTCGTGCGCAAGGCGGAGCGGGCTGGAAAGCGCCTCCCGACCCTGTGCATCGACACCGAGCTACGCTTCCGCGACGCCGCCGAGCGGGCCGCGTTCACGGAAGAGCTCACCTGCGCCCTCAGCGGGCTGATCGCTCGCTACCACGACGAGTGTGCCCCCGGAGGGCGCAGCTATCGACTCGTCGTCGCGTCGCACCCGCTGCCTGCGACGGGCGCGGCCTCGACGGAGAGCACTACGGCTGCGGAGAGTCCTGCCGTCCAGGAGGTGGCTCGGGCGGCGGCCGGCTCGAAGCTGCGCGACCGTACGGCGGAGACCATGTCCACCAAGAGCGCGCCGGAGCCGAGCCGGCGGAGGAAGAGGAAGCCATGAAGATCGACGTCAAGAGAGACAAAGACACGATCCTGCTCGATCTCGAGATCGACCTCCCGGGATCTCCCGAGGAGGTGTGGGCGGCCATCGCGACGGGCCCGGGCATCGGGTGTTGGTTCGTGCCCGCGGAGGTCGAGGAGCGCGTGGGTGGGGCGATCGTGATGCACTTGTTGCCGGGCATCGACGCGCCCGCGACGGTGACCGCCTGGGAGCCGCCCCGGCGCTTCGCCTACGAGGAGCGGGACTGGGCGGGCCCAGGGCGCGACGCCGAGCCCCTGGCCACGGAGTTCGTGATCGAAGCGCAGCGGGGCGGCACCTGCCGGCTGCGCATGGTCACGAGCTGCTTCAGTTCGGGCGCCGACTGGGAAGACGAGTTCTTCGAGGGCATGAGGAAAGGCTGGGGGCCCTTCTTCACGAACCTCGTCCTGTATCTCACGGGGTTCTCCGGGCAGCGCTCCGTCGTCCTCGACGCGCACGCAGATCATCCGGGGCCCCTGGACGCAGCCTTCGAGCAGCTGCTGTCCGCCCTCGATCCGAGCGGTGCCGTGCGATCCGAAGGAGCCGAGCTACCCCGCGCCGAAGGTCGCCCTCCTCTCGCCGGCGTCGTCCACCGAGCGAGCGAATCGGACGTCATCCTACGGATCACGGAGCCGGCGCCCGGCTACGGGATGTTCACCGCCTATCCATGGGAGGAGAAGGTGCGGGCGAGCTTTCAGGCGCACTTCTTCGGTGACGACGCGGAGCGCGTCGCCCGAGAACAAAAGCCCCTCTGGGAACGCTGGTTGACGGAGCGCGTCCGGCCGGCGGAGTGAGGCCGTCTCACGAGTCGTCCGCGGCGCTCGCCGGCGGCTCGATGGCGGTGCTTCGCTCACGCGATGCCGCTGTTTCATGCCCGCCACGAGCAGGTCGAGGTGTTACGCGCCGAAGGCCGGCTACGATGGCCTTCTTGTTGAGGTATTGCGTCGTCTGATTCTGGTGGGCCTCTCCGTTCGCCATGACGGCGTCGTCGATCGCCGCGGGGAATGTGGCGACGCCCAAGAAGGCGTAGAGTCGTTTCAGAGCCCGTGGAACCCTATCGAGTCTATCAAGTCAGCGACGGCGGAACGCCTGACGCGTCATTGCCTGACGCGTCAACGCTGGTCGCGCGGGAGGTCGCAACCGCCCTGCTGCTTCACAACCTCGACGAGCTGAAGCGCTCCCCATGACCACGCCCAAAGTCCTGTTTCTCGCCTGGCAGTGCCCGACGACACGCAGCATCGTTCCGGTCGGTCGTCTCTTGGCCCTCGGTGCGAGTGGCTACGAGTTCTCGTATATCCGTGCTGCCCGCTCAGCCGTCGATCAAGGGTTCGCGCCCCTGGTAGCGTTCCCTGATCTCGAAGCCGTGTATCGCAGTCGCGAACTTCCGGCGCTGTTTCAGAATCGCGTGATGCCCACGTCGCGCCCCGAATATCCGTCCTTCGTTCGCGAACTGGGCCTCGAGGTCGACACGACTCCGATGGACATCCTTGCGCGGAGCGGCGGACTCCGCCGGACAGACGAGCTGGAAGTGTTTGCCCCGCCCCACGTCAGCTCCGATGGAACGAGGACCATGCATGTCCTGGCCCGAGCCGTTCGCCACATCCCGCACGCCGAGGAGGCGATCGCCGGTCTCTCGGCGGGCACGCAGCTGCTCGTTGCCGCAGATTACCAGAACGACAAGGCAGCTCATGCGCGGCTCCTTCGAACGGCGGATGCGCGCCTCGTGGGCTATCTGCCCGACTACCTAGCGGCCGAGGTCGAAAAGTGGCCGCTGTCGGCGCAGAAGGAGCTGCGCGTCGTGGTAGACCGAGTGAATCTCCCTCCGGCGCCCACATCCCAACGGCTCCTCTGCAGGGTCGAGCTGCCCGCCGGGTGCAACGTGCTCTCCGGTGAAGAGTACTTGCCCATCGCAGCGGACGCGACCCGCGTCGCGGCCTGACGTCTCGCTGGGGCGTTCCGGGGATGGCCGCTCGCCGGCCTCGAGTTCACGCGACCTCGCCGGTGCGGTTCCCCCGTCGCCCCACGGCGCTTCGCGGTGGAGAGGTGCGCCGTGGAAAGTGAGAGCCTAGATAGTGGCCGCGGATCGGCGATTCGCCTGGCTCGGCGACGCGGTACGTCCTAGCTCGAGGGCGCCTTGGCGAGGGTCGCGGCGAGGGCGATGATGTGGTCGCGCACGAAGCGGCAGGCGTCGTCTTCGTCGCTGGCGGCGGGCCACAGGAGCTCGACGTCGGCGCCTTCGAGGGCGAAGGGGACCGGGCTCACGCGCAGGTGGGGACGCAGCGCCCGGATGTCGCGGGCGACCACGTGGGGCACGGTGGCGATCAGCGCCGTGCCGTCGACGATGGCGCCCACGTTGGCGAAGCTCGCGACGGAACAGCGGACGCGGCGCCGCTTGCCCGTCGCGTCTTCGACGACGCCGCGCAGGTCTCCGTTGTAGGAGACGATGACGTGGTCGCGGGCGAAGTACTCGGCCTCCGTCAGGCGGCGCCGCTTGATGTGGCGCGGATCGAAGAGACAGACGAAGCCTCCGTGGAAGAGCGTGTGGCGCCGGATGTTCGACGGGAGCTCGTCGGCGACGGTGACGGCCGCATCGAGCGAGCTTCCCAAGGCGGCGCCGATGGTCCGGAACTGCACCGGCACCGCGACGATCTGCATGCCCGGCGCCTCACGACCGAGCACCTGGCAGAGCCCGGGCAGGAGCCAGGCCTCCGCGGAGTCGGAGAACCCCAGGCGCAGCGTGCGCTGGGAGCTGCGCGGATCGAACGCCGGTGCATCGAGAGCAGCCTCGATGAGCGGGGTCAGGTGCATCTTCGAGGCGTCGCGCAGTTGCTGCCCGCGGGGCGTCAGGGTCAGCGAGCGCCCGCGGCGCACGAGCAGGGGGGCTCCCACGGCGCGGGTGAGACGGCCCAGCGCCGCGCTCACGGCGGGTTGCGTCAGGTACAGCCGCTTGGCCGCTTCGGTCACACTTCCGGTATCGGCCACCACCAAGAAGACCCGCAGCAGGTTCAGGTCGAGGTCCCGTCCATAAACGCCAGGCATGTTTCGTATACACCCTATTCACTAGGTTCATGCGAGGCCAGCGCTAACGTAGACCCATGACGAACTCACCTCACGACGACGAACGGCTTCGGCTCGGCAAGCACGGCCCGGCGGTGTTCCCGATCGCTCTGGGCTGCATGGGCATGGGCGGCCGGAGCTTCTACGGTGACACCGACGAAACGGAGAACATCGCCACCATCCACGCAGCCCTCGACCGGGGCGTGAATCTGCTCGACACCGGCGACTTTTACGGCCTGGGGCGCAACGAGATGCTCGTCGGCAGAGCGCTCGCAGGGCGTCGCGACAAGGCGCTGCTCAGCGTCAAGTTCGGAGCGCTGCGTGGGCCCGACGGCTCCTTCAACGGCTACGACGGACGCCCCGCGGCGGTGAAGAACTTCTTGGCGTACAGCCTGGGGCGCCTCGGCGTCGACTACGTCGACATCTATCGGCCGTCGCGCCTCGACCCGGATGTCCCGATCGAGGAGACCATCGGCGCCGTGGCGGACATGGTTCAGGCGGGGTACGTCCGGTACATCGGCGTCTCCGAGCTCGGGGTGGAGTCGATGCGGCGCGCGGCGAGCGTGCATCCGCTGGTGGACCTCCAGATCGAATACTCGCTGTTGAGCCGGGGTCCCGAGCGCACCATCTTCCCGCTCCTCCGCGAGCTCGGGATGGCCACGACGGCCTACGGGGTGCTCTCCCGCGGCCTCCTCGCCGGGAGCAAACCCAAAGCGCCGAGCGACTTTCGCGCGAACTTGCCGCGCTTCACGGGCGACAACGCGCGGGACAACCAACGCCTGGCCGACGCCCTGGCCGCGCTCGCCCAGGAGCGCGGGGTCACCCCGGTGCAGCTCGCCATCGCCTGGGTTCGCGCGAAAGGCGAAGGGCTCGGCGTCCCGGTGATCCCCACGATCGGCGCGCGCACGCGACGGCACCTCGACGAAGCCCTCGGTGCCCTCGAGCTCACCCTCTCCGACGAGGACGTGCGCACCCTGGAGGCAGCCGTCCCCGCCGACGCGGTCGCCGGATCCCGCTATCCGGAGGCGCTGATGGCGCACCTCGACAGCGAGCGGACCGCCTCCCAGCGCGGCGTCGCGTGAGCGTCCGGTGGCGCGGGGCCGAAGAGTCGTGGCCGCGACGCCGACTCTTCGGTCCGGCGAGCGCGGAGCGGAGTGAGGCTCGTTCGGCTCGACGTCGGTGTGGCGGTGGGAGCCGAGCTTTCTCGGCGTCGCTTCCACGATGTCTGCGGCGGGTGGCGGCCCGCCGAAGCGAACCGCTCTCAGCGGATCAGCCGAAACTCCATCCCGGCGGCTCGCGCGGCGGCGCCGTCGAGGTCCGTGCGATCGCCGATCACGAGGCACTCCGAGGGGCGCACACCGAGGCGCTCCGCCGCCAGGAGGTACCCCTCGGGGGACGGCTTCAGGCGCGTCAGATCCGGGTGCTCGCCGTTGGCGACCACGTCGTCGATCAGGTGGGCGATGCCGAGGGCGCTGAGCTTGCGGCGCGCGGGGTAGTCGCTGACGACCGCGGTACGGAGGCCGCTGGCGCGATGACGGGTGAGCTCGTCGAGGAGGCTCTGGCGGCGGAACATGCGGAGCCAACGGGACGGACGCTCGATCATCCAGCGCTCGACCAGGCGGGCCACGGCTTCTTCGGCGATCCCCAGGGCGCGCGCGGTGCGACGCACCTGTTCGGCGAAGGGGGAGGGCTCGAAGCGGAGGCTGGGCTCGTTACCCAGCTCGTGGTGGAGCCGTTCGTGCTCGCGGCGAAACGCGCGGATGACCGAGAGCGCCCCCCAACCCCACAGGGCGAGCTCGGCGGCCATGGCGAGCTTCACCGGGAAGGGACGGTAGAGGGTCCCGTCGAGGTCGAGGAGCCAGGCGGCGTGACGGGGCGTCGTCATGGGCGGGCGGGGTGAGGCCCTGCGCCCTGTCGGGCGGCGAGGCGCTCGAAGGTGGGGAGGTCGAGGCCCAGGCGACGCGCGTGCTGGAGGTTCCGCTCGAGCCGGCGGGGGGCGCTACGACCTGCGAGGCCGTGGGCGGGATCGCTGGCGATGGCGGTCTCCAGGGCCGCGATCAGACGAGCCGAGTCGAGCCGCGCGGCGGCGTCCGTTCCCACGAGGGCGCGCTGGAGGTGGATCACGTCCTCCGTGAGCTCGTCGAGGGTGGCCCGGTGGACCGTGAGCAGATCGCCAGCGGTGCCCTCCACCAGGAGGCCCGCGAGGTTGAGCACGAGGATGTAGAGGTTCTTCGCCACGAGCTCGTGCAGCAGCTCGGTCTCGGGGACGAGGCGGTGCGCGATGCCGAGCCCCTCGAGGCAACGGGCCAGCAGATTCGCCCGAGGACCCGCGAGCACGGTGGGCACCACGTCGTGGGGCTCCTTCCCGGCCTTCTTCTCGAACCACACCACCGCGACGGTCGGCTGCTCCACGCCCGCGGCCGCCCACTGACCGGGCAACAGCTCGTTCTGGACGAGGGCCACCCGGGAGAGCCACTGGGGCGGGAGATCGCCGAGAGCCGGCGCGAGATCGTCTTCGCCGACGGCGACGAGCACGAGGGCCGGGTCCGGGTGGGCCTCGCTCAGGGCCGCGACGGGCGTACTGCGCAAGACCGGAACCACGGGATGCCCCAGGCGCAGCAGGCCGCGGGCGAACACGCTCCCGAGCTCGCCCAGGCCGACGATGACGACGGGGGGAAGCACCTCGGACACGGGGCTCCTCACTTGAAGGGTTCGGGTTCGCAGCGACGACCGCGACACGCCTCGATGTCGACGCCCTTCAGTTTGTGCTCTTCCTTCGCCCAGCAGCCCTCGGCGCTGGTGTCGTAGCTGAAGGTGTACATGCGGCGACCCGGGCGGGGGTTGCCGAAGATGGGGCTGACGATCGCCTGGTCGTTCGTGAGCCGGATGCGCGCCTTGAAGCGGTGGTAGTTGCGCTCGCGGGCGCCGCTGTCGTAGCCGGAGGCGGGCGCCGCGAAGTGGAGCTTCGCGTGGACCGTGCACTCCGCGCTCTCGATGCTCACCCGGTCGAAGGTGTGATCGTGCACTTTGACGTTGATGAGGGCGCTCTGACCCCAGGCCCACGCGAGCACGGGGGCGGTGAGCAGGGCCCCGCCCACGAGGGCGGCGGCGAGCCGGGGACTCCGGGGGAATCGAACGCGGTGACGCATGAACATCCTCTCCTCTGAGACGCCCCTTCGCGGGCGAGCTGCGCGATCGCCCGCCGTTCGGGAGACCGCGCCTGGCGCCCGTGCACGCTGCCGCACACGATGGGCCATGCACGGGACCGTCGTCCCGAGAGCTCGAGGCTCCTGGAGCGGGCAGCCACGCGGGCGCGGAAAGGGTATGCGGCGCCCGCGGGGATGTCGAGCGGAGAGCGGGTCCCGTGCCCGGCGGGCCGGCCTTCGTGTGAACGCGGAGAGGTCGTCGGGGAGCGGGTCGGGATCAGGGGTTCGCTTCCGGTGGGTCGGCTTCGCGCAAGCCGGCTTCTGGCGGGAGCGCGTAGCAGCTCACGGCGACGCGGTTCCCCTCGGGATCGCGGGCGTAGGAGGTCGCCGCGGTGCGCCCTTCGATGGGCGCGCCCGCCGCTTTCAGGCGGGCCTCCCAGGCGGGGCGCTCCTCGCGCGCGACGTGGAACGCCAGGAGGAACGGCCCCGCGTCCACGCCTTCGCGGCGGGGGCGGGCGGGCGCCTCGGTGGCCTCGATCATCAGCACCGCGCCGGCGCCGAGCGCGAGCCACACGGAGCGCAGCGCGCCCGTGTCCGTTCGATGACGCGCGAGCTCGGTGAGCCCGAGCACCTCCCGGTAGAACGAGGCCACCCGCTCGACGTCCCGGGCGCCGAGGGCCACGTGGTGCAGTCCCGCCGTCTTCACCCGCCGCAGCTTGCCTCAGGCGAGCGGCAAGTACAGCTCCGTACGGAGCTCCGCCTCGGGGACCTGAGACGGATCGTTGACGTAGTGTTCGTAGGCGGCCCCGGCGGAGCTCATGCGTTCCCCGCTGCTGGGCAGCCACTGACCCATGAAGCGCGCCCAGGTGTCCCCGAGGCGCTCGTAGGAGCCGACGTGCAGTGTGTGGGCGTAGCGCCCCTCCGGCAGGAACTGCTCCTCGACGCCTTCCGGCAGGGGCACGTCCGCGGGGACCACGAGGCCGGCGTCCGAGCGCAGCTGCTCCACGGGCACGGTGTCTGGATCGTCGTGATAGAGGGCGATCATCCGGGCGCCCTCGTGGTTGAACAATCCCGCGGGTCCGGCGAGGGCGCCGAGGCGCCCGAAGGCCTCCGAGATGCGGTTGTAAGGGCCCACGTGGCGGACGGTGGCGACGCGGAGCCGCGGCTGGTGTGTGATCTCTACGTGCATTTGGCTTCCTCCTGTGTCTTGGGGGTGGAACGTGACGTCGATGCCCTCCGCGCCGAAGTGCACCCCGGACGGCGCCGCCAGGACGATGCGAGCCTCTCGGCGCCGCCGGTAGTCGGAGGGCGAGAGCCCGTAGTGAGCGCGGAAGGCGCGCGTGAAGGCCTCGTGGGTCTCGTAGCCCGCCGCGAAGGCGAGCTGGGTGACGGAGAGCTCCGTCGAAACTAGCTGGAACGCAGCTCGCTCCAGGCGCAGGCGCCGCGCCAGCTCCATCGGGGTCTCGCCCACCATGCCGCGGAAGACGCGGTGAAAGTGAAAGGGCGAAAGACCAGCGCTGGCCGCGAGCGCCTCGAGCTCCAAGGCGTCGTCCAAATGCGTCGCGATGGCCTCGAGGGCTCTCCCCACGGCCTGCACGTAGAAGGAGCGCGTGTTCGGCTTCACGGTTCCCAGTCTAAGAGACCGGCGACGGGCCGCTTGATATTGCTTGCTGATTTTCCGCCGGAAGAGTCGGCTGGAAAAGTCAAGCGAGGGTGAGGCCCACGGGCAGCTCCTCCCCGAAGACGGCGGTCTGATCCCGCTGCTCCGGAGGCACCAGCTCCGCCACGGAGCGGACCCACTCCGCGGGCGCGCCCTCTGCCTCCAGACGACGCGCGACCTCCGCGCGCAGGGCAGAGGGGACGTCGCGGGCGCGATCGTCCGTGCGGCGGGCGAGGAGGGTGGCCGCCCAGGGGGCGGTGTGGATTTCGTCCCAGGGTTCCCGCAGGAGGTGATCGAGGAGCTCCTCCGCGTGGCGGGCGGGTAGCACGTGGTGAGCGCTCGCGTAGAGGGGCACGCGCGTCCCCAGGCGACCCAGGGCGGCCCAGAGGCGCGGATCTCGATCCGTCCAGGTGCGCTCGAGGATCCAGTCGCACAGCTGACCTCGGCGCCGCACGTCGACGCGCTCGAGCCACGACGCGGCCTCCAGGGCGTCGAGGAGCGACAGGGGCCTGAAGCCCTTGGGCTTGGGCAGCTTCGCGGAGGCGGGGGCGAGGAACGGATCGATCTGATCGCGCAGGCGCGTCTGGTGTCGCTCCGAGAGCCCGGGCGCGAGGCGTCGCCAGGCGATGAAGAGCTGTTGCCAGGTCCGCTCGTGCTGGGGGAACGCCAGGCCTTCCGTGAGGAGATCTGCGAGCAAGGCGACGCGTCCCGGATCGAGGGGGTGGCCCATGCCTGGGCGCAGGGTGTAGCTGGCCAGGAGCCAGAACACGCGCTCGTGATCCGGCGAGCGTCGTCGGGACTTGTGCAGCGGCCCGATGACGTCGAACAGGCTGCGGTTCACCTCGAGGTTCCAGGCGCGGCGCTCGCCGAGCAGGCGCTCGAGGGTGCGCAGCAGATCCTTCACCTCCCGCTCCTTGACGTCCTTGCGCCCTTTGCCGAACACCCGCTGGATGGCCTCGTAGGCGTCGTCGAGGCGGCTCGTCGGGAGCCGCGCGCTCGTGGCCCGCGCGGAGCCGGAGCTGGGCGCGCCAGCGCCGTCTCTTCGAGGGCCGGCGCCGCGGGCGCTCTGGGGAGACTCGGTGCCGCGCAGCTCGAAGGCGAGGCGGTAGCGCCGCTCGTCCGTGAGGGCCACGCAGGAGAGATCCACCGTGCCCAGGGCGCTGAGCTCTCCCTCGAGAGCGACGGGGACGCGCGACGGCGCGCTGCCGGACGACGCGGTGGAGGACGGCGTCGTGGAGGACGGCGTGGATGCGCTGCTCTCGGGCTCCTCGAAGGTGGTGGCGATGGGCGGCAGCAGCAGGAAGTCGTCGTCGAGCTCCACGAGCTCTCCCGGCGCGTGCACCGGGCCCGAGTCCTTGGCGTAGAGCTCGAAGCGGGCCGCTCGCCCCACCGTCAAGGTGAGCCCGCGCTCCACCCGGTGCCGCTGCCCCTCCTTGGCGCCGCGGGGCACGATGCACAGGGCGCGGCGCGTCTCGCCCCCCTCCTGCTCCGCCACGCCGATGTAGTAGCCATGGGCGGCGCCGCTCGCGATCGACGGCAGCAAGCCGTGCACGGCGCGCCCGAAGGCGACGGCGCCGCGCGCCACCGCGAGATCCGGATCCGGTTGGTGCAGCTCCACCAAGCGGTGGCCGAGGGCAGCCTCGAGCACGCCGTGCAGGTGACGGCGCAGGCGCTCGGAGCGGAACGGCCCGCCATTGTAGAGGACCGCCTGCGGGCGCGGCGCGGCGGCGCCGAGGTGTCGCCGTAGGAACTGCACGATGTGGCGCGTGATGGCCGGATCGCGCTCGTAGGGGAGCCCGAAGGCGACCAGCGCGGCGGTGCTGCGGGGGGCCGCGGGTTCGTCGAAGGACACCGCGGGCAAGAACCCGCCCAGCACCAGGTCTTCCACCTCCTGGCGCGTCACCTCGACGGTCTGCGTCTGTCCGACCAGAGCGGAGCCGGCGCCCGCGACGCTGAGGCGCACGCTCTCGGGCGCCTCGGGCCCCAGCAGCGTCTCCTTGGCGCTCCGGGCCTGCTGCACGAGCTGCAGGAAGCGGGCGGGATCGAGCTTGCCGCCCTCGGGGGCCAGCCGTCGCTCGAGCTGGTGGGCGAGGGCGAGATCGAAGTTGTCGCCGCCGAGCAGCAGGTGTTTGCCGACTGCGACACGCTCCAGGTCGACGCCCTGCTCACCGCGGGTGACGCGGATCAGGGAGAGATCCGTGGTGCCGCCGCCCACGTCGCAGACGAGCACGTGCACGGGCTCGCTCTCGGAGCCGGTGGGCTCCGTCGAACTGCCCGGGGTCTGCTTCGTCGACGCGTCGTCGAACAGGGCCGCCAGCGGTCGGTCGCCCTCCCGCTGGAGAAAGTCGTAGAAGGCCGCCTGGGGCTCCTCGAGCAGGCGGACGCGCAGGCCAGCCTCCTCCGCGGCGCGCACGGTCAGCTCCCGGGCGACCTCGTCGAAGCTCGCCGGCACCGTGAGCACGATCTCCTGGCGCGCCAGGGGCTCGCGGGGGTGGGCGGCGTCCCAGGTCGTCACCAGGTGACGCAGCAGCCGCGCGCTGGCCTCGACGGGGGAGATGCGGGGCACGTCGCTGGCCTCGGAGCCCCAGGGCAGGATGTCGGCGGTGCGATCCACGCCCGTGTGGGAGAGCCAGCTCTTGGCGGAGGTGATGACACGCCCAGGGGTCTCCCGTCCCCGCGCCCGCGCCCACTCACCGATCACCCACGGTGCGTCACCGAAGGGATCGGAGGGCAGCGGAGTCGGGGGATGGAACAGGAAGGACGGCAGCAGCGGGCGCGCCTGGTGGGCTCCGGCGGACACCCACTGGTCCACGGTGAAGACGTCCGGGGCGGCGGTGTCGTGGCCGCCGCTGGCCAGGGCGGTGTGGGTGGTGCCGAGATCGATGCCGACGATGCGGGTCACGGGGGGGCGGCTCCTTCACGCGAGGCGCGGCTCGCGCTCGGCCTCGGTCAGCTGCTGCGTACGCTCAGCTCGACCGCGAAGGCCTCGTCAGGGGTCTGCGGGGTGCGGGGGACGGCCTCGAGCTTCAGGGTGCCGATGGCGGTCACGTGGGATCGCAGCTGCACGGGGACGACGTCGCCGGGGGTCCGGCCCTCGGCGGGGAAGGTGATCTCGATGGGCGCGACCTCGACCACGTTGCGGTCCTGTTCGACGTCCGTCAGCAGGGTGCCGACCTGATCCGTCCGCCGCACCGAGGAGACGAAGAACCGGAACGTCACCGGCTCTCCCACGACCACGCCGAGCTCGTGCTCGAGCAGCGCGGGCGGGCTGCCCTCTTCCATGCCGAGAGGCGCCACGCACAGGGCGTCGAGGGGCGGCTCCATGCCGGGCACCGCGGGCATGGGGCTCTCGATGCCCACGTAGTAGGCCTGCGCCGTCCCGCCGCGCACGCGGATCCCGCGGCCCTGCTGCACCCGCCCGAAATGGGCGGCGCCGCGGGCGACGGCCAGGTCCGGGTCCGCTCCCTCGAGCACCCGCAGCGGCGGGGCGCCCGCGGCCTGGAGCCAACCATTGAGCACGCTCACGAGCCGCTCACGGATGGCTGGTGCCTTCGAGACGCCGCCGTTGAAGAGCAGCGCCGTGGGGCGCAGCATGCCGCCGCTGGTCGGGACCTCGACGTTCTGGGTGTCCGCGCCGGGGGCGTCGCGGGTGGCGTCCCGCTGGCGTCCCAGGAAGGCCGCCAGGTGACGGGTGATGGCGGGATCCGCCGCGTAGGGCAGGCCGAGCTGGGTGAGGGCGGCGCGGGCCCGGGTCGCCGGGCGCTGATCGGGGGACACCAGGGGGAAGAAGCCGTCCACCAGGGTGCGGGCGACCTCATCACGGGTCAGCTCCGTGCGCAGGGTGCCACCGACGAGGGCCGAGCCGCGGCTGGCCACGACGACCGGCACGCTCTCGGGCGGATCGTTGGACAGGAGCTGCTCCTTGGCGCTGCGACAGCCGTGGCCGAGGGCCATGAGCTGCCAGCGATCGAGCTCGTGGCCCTCGTTGCGGAGCTTGGTGGCCGTCACGTGGGCGAGGGCCAGGTCCATGTTGTCTCCGCCCAGCAGGATGTGATCGCCGACGGCGACGCGGGTCAGGGTGAGCTGACCATCCTCCTCGCCGACGGCGATGGCGGAGAAGTCGGTGGTGCCGCCGCCGATGTCGACCACGAGCACGACGTCGCCGACCTCGAGCTGCTTGGTGAACTGGCTCCCCTGGGACTCGAGCCAGGCATAGACCGCCGCCTGGGGCTCTTCGAGGAGGGTCACGTCCTCCATCCCGGCGCAGTAAGCGGCCTCCACCGTGAGCTCGCGGGCGGCCGCATCGAAGGACGCGGGCACCGTGAGCACGATGTGTTGCTCCGTGAGGGGAGGCACGTCGCCCGCCGCGTGGGCGTGGGCCCACGCCTCGGCGAGGTGATCGAGGTAACGGAAGGAGGCCTCGACCGGGGAGATCTTCTCGATGTCCTCCGGGGCGCCCACCGGGAGCAGCCCCGCCCGTCGATCCACCCCCGTGTGGGAGAGCCAGCTCTTGGCGCTCGACACGACGCGGGTCGGCGCCTCGGCGGCCCGCTGACGGGCGAACTCACCCACCGCGAAGGTGCGTCGCTCGTCCCAGGGCAGGGGCAGCGTGCCCTCGTCCGGGGTGGGCAGGTACAGGAACGAGGGCAGCAGGGGGCGGCTCTCGCTGGCGCTGCGGGTGACGAGCTGCGGCAGGGGCAGCACGCGGCTCGCCGCAGGATCCTCGGGATCGTGGGGAGCGATGGCGAGGGCACAGTGGGTCGTGCCGAGATCGATGCCGACGCAATACCGGGGGCTCATTGGACCTCTACCTCCGCAGGCATGAGCACGTCGGGAGCCGCGCCTGCTACGGTCTCGGGGAGCGAAAGGGAGCGGACGCGCCAGCCCTTGTGGCGGAGCACGCCGGTGTAGGGAGCGCTGCCGGCGACGTTCCCCGTCAGCTTGTAAGCGGCGGGGTCGTAGCCGGGCTCCACGCGCACGGCGCTGCCCTCCGTTTGCTCCAGGACGGGCTCGACGGGCACGTGCTCCTGGAGGGCCTTGCGGCAGCCCGCGTGGACCAACCGCGCGGCGGCGCCGATGTCGGCGTCGGAGAAGGCGGCGATGTCCTGCTGCACGAAGTCCACGAAGCGCCCTTCCCGCTGGAGGATGCCGAGGAGCACCAGGACCGCTTCCCGGCGGGCCTCGGCGCGGATTTCCGCCTGGGCCGACGCGGCCACGTCGACGGACGGCTCCGTCGGAGGAGGCGCGCTCGGAGGCAGGGAGGGGCGCTCGGGCGCGCCGGGCAGGGCGCGGCCTTCGAGTCGATCGTAGTCCAGCTGCGCTCCACGGAGGCGCGCCGCGAGACGTCCGTCGAACAAGCCGCGGAAGAACCACGCCCAGACGAACAGGAGCCGCTGGCCGAAGGAGAGGGGCTCTGGCTCGACGGAAGGCTGATTTTCCGAGGTCTGCATGGTGAGGCCGAGGAGGAGCGCCGGAGGAGCTCGGAGAGGCGCCACGGGGGCCGGAGGAGAGGGAACGACCCGGGGCACTGGCGCGTAATGTCGCCCCGCTTCCCCCGTGGATCGTGACCCTGGCGGGGGAAGTCAAGGGGGGGCCGAACGATCGTGGTAGCGTCGCACCCATGTCGCTCACTTCGAAGGTCGTGCTCGCGGAGCTGGAGGCGATGGCGCCCCTGCGACTCGCGGAGAGCTGGGACAACGTCGGACTCCTGGTCGACCCCCACGAGGGAGAGGTCCCGTGCGAGCGTCTCCTGCTCACGGTGGATCTGACCTGGCCCGTGTTCGAGGAGGCCGTGCGCCAGCGGAGCGATCTGATCGTGGCCTACCACCCGGTGATCTTCCGGGGCGTCCAGCGCCTGCGGGCCCAGGCGCCGGCGGAGCGGGTGATCGTCGCGGCCCTGCGTCGGGGCGTGATCGTGTACTCGCCCCACACGGCCCTCGACGCGGTGTCCGGTGGCATGACCGACTGGCTGGCCGCGGCCCTGGGCGAGGGAGCGACGCGCCCCATCGTGCCCACCCTGGAAGATCCGGCGGCCGGGCAGGGGCGGCTGGTCGAGCTCGCGGACCCCCTCCCGCTGGACGCGGCGGTGTCTTCGATCAAGGCCCACCTCGGCTTGCCGCACCTGCGCCTCGCGTCCGCGTCGCGGCACGTGGAGGGCGCGCCGATCCGCACCCTGGCCGTCTGTCCAGGCGCGGGCGGCAGCGTGTTCGAGAAGGTCGGCGACGTGGATCTCCTCCTCACGGGAGAGATGCGGCACCACGACGTGCTCGCCCGGGCGGCGCGGGGCACCTCCGTCGTGCTCTGCGACCACACGAACACCGAGCGCGGGTTCTTGCCGATCTTCGCGGAGCGTCTGCGGCAGAGGCTCCCGGGGCTGGAAGTGCTCGTGTCCTCGGCGGACAGGGATCCCTTGGAGGTCGCGTAGCGAGGGGTGGGAGGGCAGCGGCTCACTCCCGCGCCCGGCCGAAGATCTTCGATCCGGGGGGCACGGAGCGAGTGAGCCAGACGTTGCCGCCGATGACCGAGTCGGCGCCGATCACCGTCTCACCGCCGAGGATCGTGGCGCCCGCGTACAGAGTGACGCGATCCTCGATGGTGGGGTGGCGCTTGACCAGGTTCCCGGCGTTGTCGCAGGGGGCGCGGGTCGTGCTCAGGGCGCCGAGGGTCACGCCCTGATAGATCTTCACGTCGTCTCCGATCACGGAGGTCTCACCGATCACCACGCCCGTCCCGTGATCGATGAAGAAGCGCTCCCCGATGCTCGCCCCCGGGTTGATGTCGATGCCGGTGCGGCTGTGGGCGTACTCGGAGATGATGCGCGGGATGATCGGGACGCCCATCAGGTAGAGCTCATGGGCGATGCGGTGGGCGGTGATGGCTTCCATCGCGGGATAGCTGAACACCACCTCCTCCACGCTGCGCGCCGCCGGGTCGTTCTGGTAGGCGGCGACGGCGTCCTGGTTGAGCAGCCTCCGGAGCCGCGGGAGATCGTTGAGGAGGCCCAGCGCCGCCTCGTGGGCAAAGTTGGGGCCCCGGCCTGGGCAGCGCCCCGCGCGCTGCTCGTAGGTGACGGCGCGGCCGATCTGCAGGGAGAGGTACTCGTAGGCGGGGTAGAGCTGCTCGCTCAAGGCGTAACGCAGGTTGCAGCGGTTGAGGGAGCGCTTGGAGTAGTAGCCGAGATAGATGGCCGGCTTCAGGTGGTTGAAGGCGTCGATCACGGCGCGCTTGTTGGGCATGGCCGCGCTCTCGAGGTTGTTGATCTCCTCGGGTCCATCGTAGCTCGCGGTGACCGCGTCGATGGCGCGCTCCAAATCTCCTGTCGTGTCGCTCTTGCGGGGCATGGGTCCTCAAGGGGAAGAGGTCGGGCTCGGGTGTACCATGAGTTTTTCGAGCTCGGAGCGCACGTTCGGGTGCGTCATCGGATCGCGCGCGGCCTCCAGCACGACCGCGCGGCCCTCTTCTCCTCCGAGGAGCCACAGCGTTTGCGCCGTGAGGACCACCGCCTGGGCCAGCTCCGGTTCACTGGCGGCGGTTCGATAGAGGGTGAAGTAGGCGCTGAGCTCGGGGACCTGCTCGGGCCCCGCGAGGTGCCGCAGCACGCGCGCGAGCATCAGCTGATCGATCATCGACGTGCGCGGATCGATGAGGTGCTGCGCGAGCGCCGGAGCGCCTTCTTTGGCGTTCACGGCGAAGAGGGCCGAGGCGATGGCGGCGATCGGGGCGGGGCGCTTGGTCACTTCGAAGTCGGCGCCGTCCTCGAGGGCCGCGATCAGGTGCTCGACGCCGGTCCGTCGCATGGCGATGCGGCGCGCCGTCTGATCGGCGAGATCCGCCGAGGCCCGCGGGCTCCGGGCGATCTCCAACAACAAACGGGTCACCTCGGGCGCCGGGTTCGCCGCCAGCTCGTCCAGGAGCAGGTGGTGCACCGGGGCCATGTCGGGGCCCGTGTCCGTCAAGGTCGTGGCGACCTGCTCGGCGAGGGGAACCGGACGAGCCACCGTGATGGGCCGCGGATCCGGGCTCACGACGCAGGCGCGCAGGCGCGCGCCCAGGGTGCCGGAGCTGGCGCGGGAGCCGTCCGCCCAGGCGAGGCGCCAGAGGGAGCCGTCTTCGAGGCAGAGGGTCATGCCCTCGCTGCTGCTCGCCGCCCCGAGCACGTCCCGCAAGAAGTGAGTGGCCCAGCGCAGCTCGCCGCCGCGGGCGCCGAAGCCGAGCACCACCCGGTAATAGATCGCTCCGAAGGCGTCCTGAGCGAAGCGGAGGCGATCGCCGTCGATCCGCGGGAACGCGTGGATGGCCACGGGGAAGGCGCGCGGCGCGAGCGCCACCGTGCCGTCCGTGGGCCACCGGGGCGCGCCGGGGAGGTTCTTCGGTGGGAGCTCCAAGGGATGCGGACGCGGCGCGGACAGGACATCCTCCGAGAGGCGCAGCACGCCTCGCCCGAGCAGCAGCACGCCCTGGAGGTCCGCCACGGCGGTCGTCGTGGAGTTCTCCACCAGGAACTGCGCCAGCGGCTCTCCCTGGGCGAGATCGATCACGGTGACGTAGCGACCGCTCCAGGGGACGAGGCCCAGGCCGCCGACGGTGGTCGGTTGCCCCAGGGCGGGCTCGGAGCGCGTGCGGTGCCGCACGACGCCCTCCTGATCCACGATCAGGACCAGCTGCAGTCGGCTGTCGTGGGGATCCGTCAGCACGAGCAGCGCGTGTTGGCCGTCGTGGGCCATGGCGGAGAGCTGGCGCCCTTCGCTGTCGATGCTCCACTGGAGCTTGCCGTCGCGCAGGTGATGGAGGCGCACGTGACCACCGCCGGAGACGGCGACGAACTCGCCGTCCAGGGCGGGCAGGGTCTCGACGGGCCCCACCTGCTCCCAGCGCTCCCCGTCGGGCAGCGCGCGGCCGACGAGGCCACGTCCGGTGACACCCACGGCGCCAGCGATGGCGGGTTGCCGCTTCTCCGCGTCGATCCGCTCGAGCAGGGGGCGCGCCGCGGCACCTCGCAGGGGCGACCGGGGCGTGAACGCCTCTTCCAGGCCCGATGCGCCGCCGCAGCCCCCCAGCAGGGCCGCCATGGTACAAAGCGCGGCCAACGAGGTAACCTGATTCCCGGCCGCCCTCCCCTTGCCCATGACCATCCGTTCGGTGCTCCCTGATTTGCCTGAGGTTCGCCTCGAAGTGCTCGAGGATCTCTCGCCGCCGAGCCAAGGGTTCCTGCGGCTGACTCGACGACGCTACCGGGCGCGCCACGGGGAGGAAACCGTGAGCGCCCCCTTCGTCTACGACGAAGTGGACCGGGACGCCCTCGACGCCGTCGTGATCGTGCCCCATTTCTTGGGGCCCGCGCCCGAAGGGGGCAAGGGCGCGGAGCGCTACGTCTACCTGCGGAGCGCGGTGCGTCCGCCCGTGGAGATGCGCGACGCGGCGCGCTCGGCGGTGCCAGAGCCGGAGATTCGTGCCCTGTGGGAGGCGCCGGCGGGCCTCGTGGAGCCGGACGAGGAGACCCCCGAGGGGATCGTGCGCTGCGCCCGGCGCGAGCTCGCCGAGGAGGTGGGCTTCGACCTGCCGACGGGCGCCTTCCGCCTCCTCGGACCGTCGACGTTTCCCTGTCCCGGCGTCATCGCCGAGCGGCACCACTACTTCCACGTGGAGGTCGACCCGGCGCAGCGGGGCGAGCCGAGCTTGGATGGTTCGCCCCTCGAGGCGGCCGGGATCGTGGTCGCGGTGCCCCTGCGGGAGGCCCTCCGGGCCTGCCGGGACGGTGATTTGGCAGACGCCAAGACGGAGCTGGCGCTCCGGCGCCTCGCGGAGGTCCTCCTCGGATGACCGAGAGAGTCATCGTGGTGGCCAAGCGCTCGAGCTACTCGAGGCTGACGACCGGCGACGTGGACCAACGGGCGAAGGTGCTGTTGCGGCGCGGCGACCCGGCCGTGCGGAAATGGAAGCCGGCCCATGAGGCCCACGTGCGCACCCTCGAGAAGGTGCGCGAGGCCCTGGACTCGCTCGGCGTGGAGGCGCTCGTCCTGCATGGCTCCCACGCGTCCTTCGAGCCCCGGGGCGTCTCTCTGGTCGTGACCGTCGGGGGCGACGGCACGCTGCTCGCGGCCTCCCACAGCGTGCACGACGTGCCGATCCTCGGCGTGAACAGCGCGCCTCGTTACAGCGTCGGGTTTTTCTGCGCTGCTCGCGCCCAGGGCATCCGCAAGACGCTCGCCGACGCCCTCGAGGGGCGCCTCCCCGAGACCCGCTTCAGCCGCATGGCGGTGAGTGTGAACGGTCAGGTGCGTTCGGAGCGCGTGCTGAACGAGGCGCTCTTCTGTCACGCCGTGCCTGCGGCCACCTCGAACTACATCCTGCAGGTGGGGCGCATGAAGGAAGAGCAGCGGTCGAGCGGGTTCTGGATCGGCCCCGCCGCGGGCTCCACCGCCGCGCAACGCTCCGCGGGCGGGCGCGTGCTGCCCCCGACGTCCAAGAAGCTCCAGCTGGTGGTGCGCGAGCCCTACTCCGTCGAGGGGCACCGGTACCGGCTCATCCGTGTGGAGATCCCCGACGGTGAGCGCGCCCTCGTGAAGAGCAAGATGCACCGGGCGTGCCTGTTTCTCGACGGCCCGTACCTGGCGATCCAGGTGCGGCTCGGGGACGAGGTGACCTTCCAGCGCTCGCCCCAGAGCTTGCGCGTCCTTGGCCTCCAGCGACGCCCGCGCTGAGGGGGAGCGAAGACTTCGAGTTGGGAGGCAGGGGCCAGCGCCGTGGGCGCGTGGTCGATTTCCAGCGGAGTGGGTCGACGTGGTCGACGTCGAGTTGGCCTGCCTTCCACCCCCGGCGGGTGCCAGAGGCACGCGAGCTCCAGCGGAACCGGCAGGGAGGCCGGGTTTCGTAGGAGGGCCTGCATGGCGCGCCCTGGCTACGTCGGTGGGCTCAACGCCCTCACGTCGACCGGGGAAAAAGGTCAATAACAACCAGCGGTTGTGACCGGATCTGCGCGGGCCTCGATGCGGGAGGGCTCCTTTCGTTTGACTTAGTGTGCGTGTGACACTTAGAGTTAGTGTGTGAACAACACGAACCACGGGATCGCCCGGAAGCAGGACCTTCGGTACAGCCTCGTGGCCGACACGGACTCGTACAAGTTCAGCCACTGGAACCAGTACCCGCCCGGGACCAGCCGGATGATGAGCTACTTCGAGGCGCGCGGGGGAGAGTTCGCCGAGTGCACGCTCTTCGGTCTCCAGTACCTGCTGCACCGATATTTGGCGCGGACCATCACTCGGCAGGACGTCGCCGAGCAGAAGGCTTTCGCCGAAGCCCACGGCGAACCCTTCAACGAGGCAGGCTGGCTCCACATCGTGAATCGCTACGGCGGGCGCCTCCCGGTGCGGATTCGCTCCATCCCCGAAGGTACCGTGGTGCCCGTGTCCAACGCGCTCTTGACCATCGAGAGCGTGGACGACCCCCAATGCGCCTGGATCGTCAGCTGGCTCGAGACGATGCTGGTGCGGCTCTGGTACCCGAGCACGATCGCGACGACGAGCCGCGAGTCGAAGAAGGTGCTGCGGGAGTTCCTCGAACTCACCGCGGACGACCCCGCGGCAGAGCTTGGCTTCAAGCTCCACGACTTTGGGGCGCGGGGGGTGTCCTGCCTGGAGCAGAGCCGGCTCGGCGGCGCCGCCCACCTGCTGAACTTCTTCGGATCGGACACCGTGGAGGGGATTCGCCTCGCCAACCACTTCTACGGGGCCGACATGGCCGGCTTCTCCATCCCCGCGACCGAGCACTCGACCATGACGATGTGGGGCGAGGACGGCGAGCAGGACGCTTTCGAGAGCTACGTCCGCCACTACCTGCTCGAGCGGCAGGTGCCGCCTGGCATGCCCAAGCTCGCCGCGTGTGTCTCGGACAGCTACGACATCTTCCGAGCCGTCGAGCAGTACTGGTGCGGCGAGCGCATCTTACCGCTGCTGAAGGCTTCGGGGGGCACGCTGGTGATCCGGCCCGATTCCGGCGACCCGCTCGAAGTATTGCCACGCATCTTCGAGATCCTCGAGTCGCGCGTGGGCATGACCGTGAACAGCAAGGGCTTCAAGGTGTTGCCTCCGTACTTCCGGGTGATCCAGGGCGACGGCATCGATCGCGCCTCGATGCGCGCGATCCTCGAGCGCCTCGCCGACCTGAAGATCAGCGCGTCGAACATCGCCTTCGGGTCGGGCGGCGGCCTGCTCCAGAAAGTGAACCGCGACACTCAGAAGTGGGCCTTCAAGTGCTGCAACGCCGTGGTGAACGGTCGCGCCGTGGACGTCAGAAAAATGCCGGTGACCGACGTCGGGAAGCGCAGCAAGTGTGGACGGCTCGACCTGATCCGGACCGATCGCGGGTTCGAAACGGTGGCCCTCCCCGAGGGGCAGGAAGCGCACCCGGACACCGCCATGGTCACGGTGTTCGAGCATGGAATCATCACCCACGACACGACCTTCGCCGAGTGCCGCGCACGCATGGAGCTGCCATGACCTTGCACGAACTACTTCTCGAGTCAGGGGCCCTTCTGCACGTGTCCTGCACCGGGGCGGGTGCGTCGACAAGGCACGCCAGCGCCCTGGCAGCACCTTCGTGATCGGCGCCGACACCATGGCGCGCATGTTGGATCCTCGTTGGGGGCCCAGCCGAGACGAGGTCCTCACCGAACTCCGGAACCACCGCGCCACTTTCCTGGTGATGGGACGCGAGGTAGACGGGCGTTGGATGACCTGCCGCGACATCCCGGTCCCCTTCCCGTTCGGCCTGCTGTTCCGTCCCCTGGAGGGCCGCTTCGACATCAGCTCCACCGAGCTCCGCCACGCCACCGCCTGAGCCCCCGATGCCCTACACCTACGAGTATCCCCGCCCAGCCCTGACCGTTGATTGCGTCGTCTTCGGTGCGGCCGACGATGGTCTCAAGCTCTTGCTCATCGAGCGGGCGGTGGAGCCTTTCAAGGGCCGCTACGCCCTGCCGGGCGGCTTCGTCGACATGGACGAGACCACCGAGGAGGCGGCCCGGCGCGAGCTCGAGGAGGAGACGGGGCTCAAGGCTTCCTTCCTGGAGCAGCTCTACACGTTCTCCCGAGTGGACCGAGATCCGCGCGAACGGGTGGTGTCGGTCGCCTACTTCGCCCTCGTACGCCCGTCGGCAGTCGTCGGCGGCGACGACGCAGCGAGCGCCCAGTGGGTAGACGCCGACGAGTTACCTCCTCTCGCTTTCGACCACGACGAGATTGTCCGGGTCGCGCTCGAGCGGCTCCGGGCGAAGATTCGGTATCAACCGATCGGCTTCGAGCTCCTGCCGCCGAAGTTCACTCTCGGACAGCTTCAGCGGCTCTACGAGGACATCCTCGGGCGAGCCCTCGACAAGCGAAATTTCCGCAAGGCGATCCTGCGCATGGGGGTCCTTGATGAGCTGGACGAGGTCGAGGAGGGCGTCTCCCACCGACCTCCGCGCCTCTATCGGTTCAACAAGGCAGCCTACAAGCGGCTCGCCAAGCAGGGGTTCAACTTCGAGATCTAGCGCGCAAACCTCGCCAGAGGCGGCGGGAAGGAATATCGGACAGAGCGACGCCTGGATTCGGGGAGAATACGAGCAGGCGGTTTCTGGTCTCATATCCGACAATCGTTCGCTGGGCCGCCGTGCGCATCGCGGGCGAAGAGCGTCTTACGGTTCAAACTGCTCAATCGCTGAGGCTCCTCGGCGAAAGCCTTGGCGTCGAAATGGATCGACCGTCGACACCTTCGACGCACGGGTGAGGCGTCCGTTGCGTTGGGTCGGTGCGTTTCGATGACGACGACCACGGGCAACGACCACGTTGCGCACGAACGCAATGACATCGATCAGGCGGGCCGACATGGACGAACGGCCACATCGAGCGTGTCTGTAGAGCCAGCGCGAAACGTTCACAGGACGGTCACTTTCGCCGAAACGGGAGACATGGGGCCGGTCGGCGAGGCGCTCTGTCTCACCGTCGTCACGCTCACGAAATCATTGCAGTCGACGTTCGGCCGAAGGGACGGAGTCCTTGCGAGGGAGGGATCGCACGAGTACCCTCCTGCAGACCAAATCGCTGTGGCCGCGCGGATGGACTCCTCGCGGCGGAGGCACGAGCGTGGACCAGACTGGAGAGCTCGAGAAATTCTATCGAAGCATGCTGCTGATTCGGCGCTTCGAAGAAGAGGCGGCGCGAGCGTATGCGCGCGGGAAGATCGGCGGGTTCCTGCACCTGTACATCGGGCAGGAGGCGATCGCCGTCGGCGCTGCGGCCGCCATTCGGATCGGATACGACTACGTCTTTCAGACGTATCGAGATCACGGCACCGCCTTGGCCCTCGGTATGGACCCGAAGGCGGGCATGGCGGAGCTCTACGGCAAGGACACCGGGTGCGCGCGGGGGCTGGGCGGCTCCATGCACTTCTTCGACGTGGAGCACGGCTTTCTGGGGGGCTGGGCGGTGGTCGGTGGACACATCCCCGTCGCCGTGGGCGCGGCGTTCAAGGCCCGCTACGCGGAGGAGGATCGGGTCACCCTGTGCTTCTTCGGGGAGGGAGCCACGAACATCGGCGGCTTTCACGAAGGGCTCTCCCTGGCAGGGCTCTGGAAGCTCCCGGTGGTGTTCATCTGTGAGAACAACGAGTACGCCATGGGCACACCCCTGAAGCGGACCAGCCCGGTGACGGACATCGCGGTGAAGGCGGACGGGTACGGCATGCCGGGCGAGGTGCTGCACGGACACGACGTGCAGGAGGTGCGAAGTCGCGTCGCGGCAGCCGTCGAGCGGGCGCGGAGCGGTGGTGGGCCCAGTCTGCTCGAGATCAAGACGTATCGGTTCCGGGGGCACTCCATGTCCGACCCGGGCAAGTACCGGACGCCGGAGGAGCTGGAGGAGCGCAAGAAGCGGGATCCCCTGCTCGTGACGCGTCAGACGCTGCTGTCCGGCGGAGTCGACGAGGCCCGCCTCGAGCGCATCGCCGAAGAGGTCGAGGCCGTCATCGCGGAGGCCATCACCTTCGCGGAGGAGAGCGAGCCGGCCAAAGAGGAATCCATGCACCGCTTCGTCTACGCTGCGGGCGAGGGAGGTTGAATGCGAACTCTGCGTTATCGCGAGGCGCTCCGAGAGGCGATGTTCGAGGAGATGCGGCGGGACGAGACCGTGTTCCTCATGGGCGAAGAGGTCGGCTTCTACCAGGGCGCTTACAAGGTGTCGGAGGGCTTGCTCGACGCCTTCGGTCAGCGTCGTGTCATCGACACCCCGATCGCCGAGAACGGCTTCGCGGGCGTCGGCATCGGCGCGGCGATGGTGGGGCTGCGGCCCGTGATCGAGTTCATGACGTGGAACTTCTCCTTCGTCGCCTTCGATCAGATCATCAGTAACGCCGCGAAGGTCTATCAGATGAGCGGCGGCAAGATCCCGCTGCCCATCGTCTTCCGCGGACCGACCGGGGCGGCGAAGCAGGTGGCATCGCAGCATAGCCACTCGGTGGATCCGTTCTACACGAACATTCCCGGGCTCTGGGTGGGCTTCCCCTCCACGCCGCGGGACGCCAAGGGGATGCTCAAGACGGCGATCCGCACGGACGACCCGGTGATCTTCCTGGAGGGGGAGACCATCTACAACGTGAAGGGTGAGGTGCCCGACGAAGAGGAGCTCATCCCCCTCGGTAAGGCGCGGGTCGCGCGGGAGGGGAAGGACTGCACGGTCGTGGCCTGGGGGCGCCCCTACTACACGGCGCTGTCCGCTGCCGAGCTCCTCGAGAAGGAGGGCATCGAGTGCGAGGTGATCGACCCGCGCTGGCTGCGGCCCCTCGACATGAACACCATCATCGACAGCGTGAGCAAGACCAACCGCTGCGTGGTCGTGCACGAGCACTGGGCGTACGGCGGACCCGGCGCCGAGATCGCCGACCGGGTGCAGCGAGACGGGTTCGATCACCTGGACGCGCCGATCCTGAGGGTGAGCAACCTCGACATGCCGATGCCCTACGCTTCGCACCTCGAGGAGCTGTGCCTCCCCACGGTGGAGCGGATCGCCCGGGCCGTTCGCCAGGTGTGTTACCGGGAGGGCTGAAGATGGCGAAGATCATCGGACTTCCGAAGTTGTCGCCCACGATGGAAGAGGGCACGCTCGTCCGCTGGGCAAAGGCGGAAGGGGAGGCTGTGGAGGTGGACGATCTCCTCGCAGAGGTCGAGACCGACAAGGCCATCATGGAGTTTCGCTCCTTCGATCGGGGCGTGCTCTTGAAGATCCTCGTGGAGGAGGGGACGGCCCTCGAAGCGGACGCGCCCGTCGCGATCATCGGCAAAGAGGGGGAGGACGTCTCGGCGCTCGTGGCCGAGGCCCAGGCGGGTCGGGCGAGCCCGGAGGCGGCTCGTCCCACGGCCGAGGCGGAGAAGCAGGCGGCGGCCGCGGCGGTCGAGCCCCGCGAGATCCCCTCCGAGGAGCCGGTGGCAGAGCCGACGCCTGCACGGGGACGCAGCGCCGGAGAAGAACGTGGCAGCGCCGTGAGCGCTCCTGCGCGGAGCTCGGGGCTGGCGTCGCCGGTGGTGCGGCGCCTGGCGCGGGAGCAGAACGTCGATCTCCGTCAGGTGCCGGGCAGCGGTCCTGGTGGACGCATCATCAAGCGCGATCTGGAGGCGTTCCTCCAGGATCGGGCCGCGCGCCCCGAGGCCCCGCGAGCGCCTTCCCGTCCCAGCCCCGAGACGCGCATCGAGAAGGCGAGCGCCACACGCCGCACGATCGCCCGGCGGCTGGTGGAGTCGAAGCAGGAGGTCCCGCACTTCTACCTCACCATCGACGTCGACGCCGAGCCCCTGCTCGCGGCCCGTGCGGAGCTCAACGCGGAGCTGGCGGAGAGCGGCGAGAAGATCTCCGTCAACGATTTCATCATCAAGGCGAGCGCGGTCGCCCTGCGCAGGTTCCCCGCCGCGAACGCGTCCTGGATCGACGGAGAGATCCACTTCCACGGCCGCGTGGACATCTCGATGGCGGTGGCCATCCCCGACGGCCTCATCACGCCCGTCATCCGCGACGCCGATCAGAAGGGCCTCGCCGAGATCGCTCGAGAAGCGAAGCAGCTGGCGCGCCGCGCCCGTGACCGCGAGCTCCGCCCGGAGGAGTTCACCGGGGGCACCTTCTCCATCTCGAACCTCGGCATGTACGGCGTCGAGGATTTTGCGGCGGTGATCAATCCCCCGGAGGGGGCGATCCTCGCCGTGGGCGCCGTCCGCGAGGAGCCGGTGGTCAAGGGCGGGCAGATCGTCCCTGGCAAGCGCATGCGCATGACGCTGAGCTGCGATCACCGGGTCGTCGATGGCGCCGTCGGTGCCCAGTGGCTGCAGGTGCTCCGGGCGATGCTGGAGTCGCCGGCGAAGATGCTCCTGTGATCGGCGAGCGCTCGGCGCCGTGAGGGCGGACGAGGCGCGGACAGAGCGTCGGAAGCCGAGCGCCCTGCGTCACGCCAGCGCCTCGGTGTGCGCCGGCACAGACCCGCCGTCAGGCGTGTCCCGTGAGGGTCGGTGACGACCCGGTCGTGGTGGCCTTCTCCAGGGGCATCCGCTCGATGTCCAGGGCGACGTCGACGCCGTCCAGCAGCGTGTTGAACACGGGCGAGAAGCGGGCGAGCTCCTGGAGCCGTTCGGGAGGCGCGTCGGACCGCACCCGGAATTTCGCGCGCAGCTGCTGGTAGCCCTTCGGGACGTCGTCGGCGAGCCCGAAGAAGCCGCGGAGATCGATGTCTCCCTCCACCTGGGACTCGAGCTCCTGGATGTCGATGCCCCGCACCGCCGCGTGGGCGACGATGCTCGTCGTCAGGCAGGAGGCCAGCGCCATCAAGAGGTGCTCCACGGGGTTCGGCGCAGTGTCCCCGCCCGCCAGGAGGGGCGGCTCGTCCGCACCCATTTCGAAGGTCTGCGCGTGCTCGTGGTCTTGTTTGGCTGCGTAAAACGAGCCCACTCTGCCGAGATTGCGTGTGCCCCCCTGCCAGCGATTCGTGGCCTGGAAGCGGCAGCGGGCGAGCTCCGGATCCTGCTGCACCGCGCCGATGGTCTGCTTCAGTACGTCGAGTTCGATTCCGTTGACCTGTGTGGGCATGTCCCCTCCTCGTCGGTGTCGGGCCCGCGCGGGCCCTCGATTTGGACGTCCCACAATCCGGCAAGGATGCAACGCTGCGCGAACTCTGCCCTCCGGCGAACCCCGGCGCCCGGTTTACGGCGCGGTGGGCGCGGGCGGCGCTTCGGTGGGCGCGGGGCGCTCGAGCGGCGCTTCGGTGGGCGCGGGGCGCTCGGGCGGCGCTTCGGTGGGCGCCGTGGGCTCGGGTGGCGGCTGGGCGGCCGCGGCGGAGATCTCGAGGTACCGAGTGATGAGCTCGGCGAGGGTCTGGAACTCGTGGTTCATGAGGTCCACCTCGGTCTCGATGTGATCGAGCATCGTCTCGCGCAGCTGGAGGGCGTGCAGGTCGTAACGTCCCCCGTCACCGAACAGGAGCAGCTCGAGCTCTCGCCGTCGCTCCGCGGTCTCGCCGTCGAGCAGGGCCTCCCAGCGCCTCTTCAGGGCCGTCCGCGGCGCTTCCCCCGACGACGGGCGCGGAGCGAGGAGCAGCCGCCACACGAAAGGAGTGAGCCCGCCGCTGTCCTCACCCGTCCAGACCGAGCGCAGCACGTTGACCTCGTGGTCGAGCCACACGGTGGGGACGGGCCACAGGAACGCCGCCGCGCCGAGGACCGCCGCCGCGACACCTCCCGTGATCCCCAGGATGGGGGCGGCCGGTGCGTCCGGCTCGCTCACCTCGAGGATGCCTTGCGCCGTGGCGGAGGCGGCACCGACGCCGATGGAGCCCAGGGTGAGGTAGAGTTCGTTCTGGTTGCTCCGGTCGAGGAGCTCCCGGTGCACGGCTTCGATGGAGTCGTCGAGGCAGTCGATGTAGGCGCCACCCGCGGCCAGCTCACTCCTGAGCACCACGAGCCGCGTCAGGATCCCGACGGCCTCTTCGGGGGTGGGCTGGCGATCCATCGGCAGGGCGAGGCGAGACGCGAAGAACACGCGCGCCACGTCCGGCGGCGTCTCCGCGAGCTTGGGGGGCAGCTCCGAGGGGGGCGTCGGAGGCACCGGATCGTCCGGGGCGCAGCGTTGGAAGCGGTGCAGCGTGCGCTGGTAAGCCTCCGGAGCGGCCACGGGGCGACCACAGGCCAGCGCGAGCCCCGCGCTCAGCAGGGCTGCGCAGGTGCCGGGGGCGAACCTCTTGGATCGGCGTCGAGCAGCCATCTTGCGCAGACGTCGATCTCGTAGTCGCCCCCTCGAAGCTGGTCCACCCTCCGAGCGGCGCCGCGGCGCTCCTTGCGGAGACGAGCGCGAGGACGACGGCGCGATCGATTCACCCATCGCCTCACGGGCGTGCGCGAGCCTTCGGCTTCTCGAGGACCGATCCGGTCGACGGCCCCGGCGTCCCTCGTCGGGACGAGGGAACGGTCAAGGGGACGGAGAACCCGCGGGTGGGGTCATCAAGCGGGTGGCGAGCGCCGTGAGGTCGCCGTGCTCCGCGTCGTCGGTGAGGGCGAGGACGAGCACGTCGCCGGACCGAGTGAGCCCCGGGCAGCCGCCCCGGCAGGTGCGACCGAAGCCGAAGACCGTCATGGTGTCGTAGGTCCAGTAGGTGTCGGCGACGTCGTCGCCCGTCGGGTGGAGGACGAGCAGGGCCCGACCGAGATTCGCGTCGAGGACGTAGACCCACTCGGGATCGGGCAGGTCGCCGAGGAAGTCCGCTTCGGCGAGGGGCACGAGACGTCCGTCGGCGAAGCCGAGGTGGTCTTCGGGACCGACGGCGCCGCCGGGGGTGCCCTCGTAGAGGAGGTAATAGGAGCTCGGCGCGCGGGTGACGGTCAGGCGCGCGTGATCGGGGAAGAAGTCCCAGCGGAGCTCCCACGCGTCGTCGTCCGCCCGGGAGCGCAGTGCCACGTGGTCGTCGTCTTCCGCGAGGACGCTGGTGTGAGCGCCGGTGTAGCCGGGATGGCAACAGGGCCCCATGTTCGGGATGCCGCGGAAGTCCCCGCGATGCCCCGAGGCGCGCGACCAGCTCACCCAGTCGTTCCCCGAGACGTCCACGAGGGACGCGAGGCCGGCCCCCGCCTTGTCGTAGTAGTAGTCGGCGGTCTCCGTGCGGACGAGGACGCACTCGACGCCCGCGTGCATGACCCCGTCGATGAGCTCGACGCGGCGCGGATCGCCACCGACTCCTCCGCCGCTGCCTCCATTCCCGACCGCCCCGCCCGAAGGGACGTCTCCGCCGCCTCCTCCGCCGGTCTGGCCGCCGCTCCCTCCGCCGCCGCTTCGTCCGCCGCCGCCGCTTCGTCCGCCGCTGGCGTCGGCGCCTCCTCCGCCGCTTCGTCCGCCGCTGGCGTTGCCGCCGCCGCCGCTCTGACCTCCCGTGGCGTCCTGGCCTCCCGTAGCGTCCTGGCCGCCTCCTCCGCTGCTCCGTCCACCGCTGGCGTCGGCGCCCCCGCTGGCTCGTCCCCCGGAGCCCCCCGACGACCTTCCCCCGCTCGCCAGGACGCCGCCCGTCGCCGTCTCACCGCCGGTGGACGGATCGTCCGGGCCGTCGACGTCGTCGGCCCCGCTGTCCGCTCCGCAGCCGATGGCGCAGGCGATGGCGGTCCCCAGGAGGCTCGCCAGATGCCGTCGGGAGCGCCGTTGCCGCGCGGAGGTCCGCCCATGGACTCGGGGGGAGAGCGTCATGCGTCCATCGAGAGCGGACGGCATCGCCCACTCCAGAGCTGCCGTCCCGGAGTGAGTCCCCCCTGCTAGACTGGCGCCGCATGATTCGACCTGGTCAATACGTTCGCGATCTCCTGCAGGGCTCTCCGGGCACCTCCGTCACCGCCCACGGCTGGGTGCGCACGCGGCGCGACAGCAAGGGCGTGCACTTCGTCCAGCTGAGCGACGGCTCGAGCTTCCAGGATCTCCAGGTGGTCATCGCGGAGGGCGCCATCGAGCCCGAGCTCCTGCGGCGAGTGACGACGGGGGCGTGCGTGCGGGTCGAGGGGGAGCTCGTGGACTCGCCCGCGCGGGGGCAGAAGGTCGAGCTGAAGGCCCGGGCCGTGCACGTGTTCGGGGCGGCGGATCCCGCGAGCTACCCCCTGCAGAAGAAGGGGCACTCCTTCGAGTACCTGCGGGAGATCGCGCACCTGCGCCCGCGCTCGACGACGTTCGGGGCGGTGTTCCGGGTGCGCCACGCCCTGTCCTTCGCCATCCACCGCTTCTTCGAGGAGCGCGGCTTCATGTACGTGCACACGCCCATCATCACGGCTTCGGACTGTGAAGGGGCAGGCGCCCTGTTCGGGGTGACGACGCTCGACCTGGCGAACCTGCCGCGTACGCCCGAGGGGGCCGTCGACTACGGAGAGGATTTCTTCGGCAAGCGCGCCTACCTGACGGTCAGCGGACAGCTCGAGGGAGAGATCTTCGCCTCGGCGTTCACGAACGTCTACACGTTCGGTCCGACCTTCCGCGCCGAGAACTCGAACACGCCGCGGCACCTGGCGGAGTTCTGGATGGTGGAGCCGGAGATGTCCTTCTGCGATCTCGAGGGGGACATGGACCTCGCCGAGGAGTTCCTCAAGTACATCCTCCAGTACGTGCTCGATCACTGCCGCGCGGACCTCGAGTTCTTCGACAAGCGCATCGACCCCGGCGTGCTCGGGACGCTGGAGCTCGTCGCCGACAGCAGCTTCGAGCGCATCACCTACACGGAGGCGGTGCGGCTCCTGGAGCGAGCGAACCGCTCCTGGGAGTTCCCCGTGCGCTGGGGCGCGGATCTCCAGAGCGAACACGAGCGCTACCTGACGGAGGAGACGTTCGGCAAGCCCGTCATCGTCACGGACTACCCCAAGGAGATCAAAGCCTTCTACATGCGCGCCAACGACGACGGCCGGACCGTGCGCGCCATGGACGTCCTCGCGCCGCGCATCGGTGAGATCATCGGCGGCAGCCAGCGGGAGGAGCGTCACGACGTGCTCACCGCGCGCATCCAGGAGCAGGGCCTGCCCCTCGACGCCTACTGGTGGTACCTGGAGCTGCGGAAGTTCGGCTCCGCCCCCCACGCCGGGTTCGGTCTCGGCCTCGAGCGGATGCTCATGTACGTCACCGGCATGAAGAACATCCGCGACGTCATCCCCTTCGCGCGCACGCCCGGCCACGCCGAGTTCTGAGCGCGCGCCCCGAGGGGGCCCCCGGCGCGCGCGATTTCGACGCCACTGTCTCCTCGAAGGATCGCGCCGGGGGAGAGCTCCCGGGGCCCCGCTCCCGGAGGGAGGAGCGGGGCGTGTTCCGCAAGTGCTTCGATAGGAGCGGATCGGGAGGGCCCCGATTCGACGAGCTCGCCGGTTCCGTTGTCGGGTGCCGGAGACTAAGCTCTGCCCTTGGACCTGCCTCGGCGGGAAGGTCGAGGGGATCATCGGAGGTTGGTTTGGCCCCGCTTCGCTCACTCAATTCGCTTCGGCGCTACGTTGGTACGGCGGACGACTGGCGCCAGGCCGTCTGGAACCGTTGGTTGATCTCGTACTTGATGCCCCGCGACGAGGGCGACGAGGCAGCGAGCGCCCGCGGGGCGGGGGCTCCCCGGGACCGAGCGCCTGCGGGCGCGGACGGGCCGCGCGCAGCGACGGAGACGATGCCGTCCGAGGAGCCCAAGAGCGCAGAGCGACTCCGCGCCGGCGAGCGCCCCGAGGAGGCGGCGCGCGGAGCCGACGAGGTCGCGTCCGACCCGGTGTCGTCGTTCCGGGACGTGCGGGAGTCGTTGCGGGCTGCGTCGCCGCTCGGTGCGTCGTCGCAGCATCCTTCGTCGCAGGAGGCGCTGCCGCTCGGTGCGTCGTCGCAGCATCCGGCGTCTCCGGGCGGCGTGGGGACCTGCGGCGCGGGGCGGCTCCCGGACGAGGTCGGCGCGGTGGAGCGGCGTCAGCTCGCGGCCCGCGCGCGTCTGGAGGCCCTGAGCGAGCAGATGTTCTCCGTCGAGGAGGGCCTCGACGCCCTGGGGCAACGGCTGCAAATCCGTGAGGTGACGGAGCGGCGCTCCACGCAGCGCATGATGGAGCTCATCGAGCGCGTCGTGGAGGCGGCGGAGCGGCAGTCCGAGGCGCTGGAGCGATCCATCGCCACCTTGGAGCGGGTGGAGCGACGGCTCGCCCGCCTCGATCGCTGGGTGCGTCCCTCGGGTGTCGAGAGCGTGCCTCCGCCCCCCGTCCCGTCGACGGTCACGCCGATGAACGGTCATGGGGGCCATCCCGAGGTGCGCGTGGCGCTCGGCGACGAGCCGCCCCCGGTGGCGCCCCGCGTGCCCTCCATGAACGGCAGCCTCAGCGACATGTCCGTGGCCACGCTGCTCAGCATGTTCGAGCTGGAGCGCCGCACGGGCTGGCTGATCGTCGAGGGCGAGCGGGAGCGCGTGCGCTTCGAGCTGCTGGACGGCGCCGTGGTCCGGGGGCGCATCGGAGATCGGGCCGAGGACCCGCTCGAGGTGCTGCGCGCGGCCATCGGGTGGCGCGTGGGGACGTTCTCTTTCTGCCCCGTCGCCGTCGTCGCCGGACCGTACCCCGCCCGCAGCGTCGGAGCGATGCTCCTGGAAGCCTCCCACCAGAACGACGAAGCCGTCCGCATCGTGGGCTGAGCAGGTTGACCCCGTGCGCGATGGCGCGAGCCGTGCGCATCGCGGAGACCGAGCGCTTCGACTCCGTCGAGGCGCGTTGGCGCGGCGCTCAGCGGTTCGAGCCGCCCGCGCGCTCATAACCCAACCAGACGACGCCGCTCGAGAAGACCTCGTGGTGACGGAGGAAGAACGCCTCCGGTCGGAAGCCGCCGCGCAGCAGGGGGATACCGTCGCCGGCCAGCACGGGGTTCACCTTCACGACGAGCTCATCGATCTCGTCGGCGAGCTGGCTCGCCAGATCCGCGCCGCCGCACAGCCAGATGTCCCGACCGGCGCGCCCCTTGAGCTCCTGCACGACCCGACGTGGATCGGCGGCCGTGATGCGCAGGTTGCCCTCGCTGCGCTCCGGGAGCGTGCGCGAGAACACGATCGTCTCCAGGGGCGCGTAGGGATGGGTGATGCCGGCGGAGAGCGCCGGCTGATAGGTGCCGCGCCCCATCACGACGGTGTCGAAGCGCGCCTGCCGCTCGGGGACGTCGAGCGCCTCGCGGACGTGGCGAGGCAGCGTCTCCGGCAGCTGCTGCACCTGCGCCGCGATGTGCGCGCCGGCCATCGGAAAGAAATCGGTTTGGCCCCCGGGCCCCGCGATGCGGCCATCGATGGTCGTCGCGACGAAATAGATCAGCTTGCGCATGAGGACGATCCTGCCACTACATCCGTAGTGGTTCAACGATGAACCGTCTCCAATCCACTACAACCGTAGTGGTTGATCGTCGACAATCCCCGCCTCCCGGCGGTTTCCCTCGGCCACCCCACCCCGAGAGCGCCTCTGTTTCACTACAGGTGTAGTGGTTGCGCTCCCGCTCCCCCCGTCGTGCCCGCGGCGCTCACGTCTGGCGCGTGCGCTCGGGAGGCGCGCCCCAGTCGCCGTTGCGCACGAGCGGAGCCAACACCGCCTCCGCCTCCACGAGGAAGGGCCGCCCCACACAGGTGATCCTGGTGATGAGGTAACAGCACGTGCCCTCGCTGTTCGGCTCGTGGTCGTCGCGTCGCGCGTAGGGCCCCCGGTCTTCGTCGCCGCATTCACAGCTTCCGGTGTCGTCGAGCGCTGGCAGGTCGTCCCAAGTCAGCTTGGTGGCGGGCGGGCAGATCCCGTTCGCCGGCGAGAAGCACTCGGCGGTCGTGCAACACTGCCCCGCATAGTACGGGTGGTTGTCTGGATAGAACTCACCGGTGCACACCAGCTCCTCGAGGGGATACGGCTCGAGCTCCGCGCTCGGCACCCCGTCGAAATCCGACTTACCGCCCGCTTCGCCGCCGGTGTTCGCCGTGCCTCCGGCGCCGACCCCGCCGGTGTTGGGCCCTCCAGCGCTGGCTCCGCCCGTATTGGCAGCGCCGCCGTCCCCGCTCGCGGGCGTGTTCCCGTCCTCCACGATGCCGCAGGCCGCGCTGGCAGCCGCCAAGACCACGCCCTGTCCGAGCGCTCTTCTGATCTGAAACAAGGAAGCCATTCGTTTTCCCCCAATAGGTGAACGCTCCTGCATAGCACGCGAGCCCGCGGTCGGTGACGTCCCGACGACAACCCCAGGTCCTCGTTCGAGTTTTTCTTTCAGCCTGGTCCTAGCCAGGTCCTTCTCTCGACCGAGTTTTCTCTCGACCGAGTTTTCTCTCGACCCTGCGCTCCCCGCGCGGCCGCTCCCGCGGGCCAGCACCTGACGACTGGCATCTCCGGGAGTGACGATGGGGGTTCATCGTGAGAGGATGCACGACCGTCATGTCGGTCAATCCCTACGCGCCTCCCACGACCACCACGCCGAGCGCGACACCGACCGATGGGTCGGCAACCGAGGAGGTGGTCTGGTTCTCCCCGAAACAGGTGGGCATCGGGACGTTCTTCGGGGGGCCCTTGGCCGCAGGCCTGCTGCTCCGCGAGAACGCTCGCGCCGTCCGGGACGAGAGCGGCGCCCAGAACGCCCTGTGGGGAGGCATCGGCGGGACGGCGCTCCTCCTCGTCCTGGCCCTGTTCGTCCTGCCGGACAACGTCCCCGGGACGGTGATCGGCGGGGCGACCGCGCTCGCGGCGCACTCCATGACCAAGCAGCAGTGGGCGCGGCGCACCGCGAGCCACCCGACGCCGCGGACGGCGGAGAACGGTCGCGTGGTGAAGATCAGCCTGTTGGCGATGGGCGTCCTCCTGATCGTCATCCTCCTGGTGGTCGGCGTCGGCGTCGGGCTCTATCCCGACGCGGAGCTGTGGCAGGAGTGACCGCCCGGCGCTATCTGGGAGTCCCGCTGCTCCTCGCTGGGTTGGCCGGCGTGGGCTGCAAGAAGGACGACGGTGTGGCCGAGGCGATGAACGGGGCCAGGTTGCTCACCGAGGCCTATCGGGATGCTCTGCAAGGCAAGCTCACGAGCGCCTTGAACGACGAAGGACCCGCGGCGGCCATCCGCGTCTGCAACGTCGAGGCGCCGGCGATCGGCGCGAAGGTGCTCGGCGGTCAGAGGGAGGGCTGGATGATCCAGCGCACCGCCTTGCGCGTGCGCAACCCCGCCAACGCGCCGAACGAGTGGCAGCGGCGCGGCCTGGAGGCGTTGCAGGAGCGCATCGAACGAGGGACCGCGCCCGCGGCCGCCGAGTGGCACGAAGTCGAGGAGGGAGCGCTGCGCTACATGCGCGCCATCCCCCTGGGCGGGATGTGCACCCTGTGTCACGGCGATCCAGAGAGCATCCCCCAGGAGGTCAAGGACGAGCTCGCGAGGCTGTACCCCGAGGATCGAGCGGTCGGCTTCTCCGAGGGCGAGCTGCGGGGAGCCTTCGTGGTCACGGTGCCCCTGGGGACGCGCTGAGCAGCCGCGCTGAGCCGCGCTGAGCCGTCGCGCTCAGAAGACGACTCGTCGCACGCCTGCCCCGAAGACGGGCACGACCGTCGAGCGAGACTCCACGCCCCGCAACCAGAACAGGTCGACGCCGCCGCTCAGGGCCGGCACGAAGCCGCCGAAGCGCAGCGCCTCGAGGTCCAGGAAACCCCGCGTGACGATCTCCGTCTGCGTGTGGGCGGCGGCGGAGTGTGCGACGACGAAGTCTCCGGCCGTGAGGGCCACCCCCAAGGAGTCGCGGGTGATGCCATAGCGCTTCACGTCCGCGCGGGCGCGGAGCACCAGCACGCGCTCGATCAGCGCGAGCTGCGCCCGGAGTCGAGCCTCCAAGAGCAGGGTCGTCGTGGTCGTGTGGTCGAGGGTCGCGAAGTTGCCCCCGAGGGCGTCCGAGCTGACGGAGCCGTAGTCCTCCACCTGGAGACCCGCGCCGATCCAGGCGCCCCAGGCGGCGGTCGGGCTCCGCTCGTCGCGCAGCCCCGCGAGGAGCGCGCTGCGGAACATCCCCGAGTCCTCGGTGTCGAGGGCGCCGAGGTCGCGGCCGGCGTAATCGACCCGCGACGTCCCGAAGGTCGCGAAGGCGGCGCTCACACGCCCCTCGACGCGCAGCGGTCCCTTTGCGGCGTACCAGAGGTCCAGCTCGCCGGAGATCCGCTCCGTCTCGCTGAGGAGGGTGTCGGACTGGTAGTCGTAGGCGCTCAGCGCGCCCAGGAACGCGACGCCCCAGGAAGAACCCTGATAGCCGAGTGTGAGATCCCCCGCGAACCTGGAGCGGTCCGCGCGGGTGAGCGAGAGCGCGCCCAGGTTGACGTCGAAGAGAACGCCTTCGCTCCAGGGGCCCAGAGGCGACACCAGCCGTCGCAGGATACGGCGCACCTCCGCCTCGTCCCTGGCGTGGGCGGCTCGCCGAATCGCCTGGACGGCTCGCTCGATCGCGGCCCGTGTCTCCGGGGTGGAGCTCGTCAGGGAGAGCGCCGCGTGCAGGGCTGCGTCGAGCTCGCCAGCGGCGAAGGCCGCCAGGGCGGCCTCGACGTCGGGAGGGAGGGGAGGGGGCGTGCCCCAGATCGCGCGGTAGGCGTGCAGGAGGGCGCGCCCCTCTGCCTCCGCCAGCGCACGCAGCGCCGCGCGATCCCCTGGGGTGAGGTGCATCCGGAGTCGATGCGCTTCGAGCACCGCTCGGAGCAGCGCGCGGGTCACCTCGAGGTCTTCCGGCGACGGGATGTGGTCCGCGGCGCGCAGCTGCGCCTCCCGCAACGCCCGCGCGGTGACGCGCTCGCCGTGGGCACCGTCATCGCGGGCGAGGTGAGCCGCCTCGAGGCTCAGGCGGTGGAGCACGTGGGCGACGACGGACAGAGGCCGTCCGGGCTCCGGAGTGGGGCAGGCGCCGGCGCCGTCGGGAGCGCCGGCGGGGCGCGCGAGGAGGGCGGGAGCGCCGTCGGAGCGCGCGAGGAGGGCGAGCGCGCGGGAGACGTCGACCAGATCTCCGCCCGAGCGCGCGGCGGTGAGGAGCGCTCGGGCGAGGAGCAGCGCCTGGCGGCGCTCTGGCTCGACGCGCTGGAGCGCTTCGCTCGTCGCGGCGCCGAACAGGTCGAGGGCGTCGCGGAGGAGCGCGCCCTCGAGGGCAGGGAGCGCGGGGCGGTCGAGGGGCGTCGCCGCGCAGGTGTGGGGCAGGTGCGCGGCGAGGGCGGGGGAGCAGATCGCGTCGCGGAGCTCCGCCGTGAGGAGATCGAGCGCCAAGCCCCCTTGCCAGGGGCGCGCCGGACCGAGCTGCCGGAGGAGCAGGTCCTCCAGGGTGTCGCGGCGCGGGAGCGGGCCAGGGGCGGGCGGACCGGGGAGGGGGACGCCGCCTGCGCGGGCCACGCTGGCGATCCGTGCGAGGCGTTCCCGGGGCGCTTCGGCGGCCAGCGCGGGGGCCGAGCCGTCGGGACTGGTGGCGCAGTGGGCCGCGAGCTGGTCCGCGGCGGCTGCGATCGCGGGTGTCGTCGAGGTCTGGGCGCGGGCGATCGCCTCGGGCTGGTCACACAGGGCGTCGAGCTGGGTCCAGAACAGGTCGACGTCCGCGCGATCGGCGCAGGACGCCGGAGGTGTCGAGGACGCCGTGGGCGCGGCGCGCGCCGCGGACGCGCAGTTGAAGACGCAGGTGAACACGCAGCTGAACGCCATGAGGAAGACGTAGGGGCTGCTGTGTCCACGCATCGGCGACGTCACCCACGAGAGGGTCGTTCTTCGCACAATCGTGGGAGAGCGCCCAGGCGTAAAGGCCCCCCGGGTTTCCGCTATGCTGCGCCCCATGGCGGCGAACCCCGAGCGGCGAGCGGCGCTGGCGGACGCGGGGCTCCGCGTCCTGGCGCGCATGGGGCCCCGAGGGCTGACCCATCGCGCGGTCGACGAGGAGGCGGAGGTCCCGCGAGGCACGACCTCCAACTACTTCCGTTCCCGGGACGCCCTGCTCGGCGCCCTCGGAGAGCGGATCTTCGAGCGGCTGGGACCGCCGGCGGAGGTGCTCGCTCGCCCGCGCGCGCTGCCGCCCTCCCGGCGCAGCTTGCGCCACTACGTCCACGAGATCGTGCGGCGCACGACCTCCGCGCCGGAGATCACCACCGCCCTCTTCGAGCTCCGCCTGGAGGCGACCCGCAACCCGGCGCTGGCGGAGCGCCTCGGCGCCACCCTCGCTCGAGGCTTCGAAGCGGACGTCCGCTTCCACGCGAGCGCGCGGCTCCCTGGGGGAGCCCTCGAGATCGCCCTGCTGCACTACGCCATCGATGGCTTGCTGCTCGACCGGTTGGGCCCCAGCATCGGCTCGGGGGAGAGCCTCGAGCGGGCGGTGGACCTCCTGGTGGATCGCCTCGTGCCGGCGAAGCGCGCGCCGCGTCGGCGCCCGGAGCCGCCCCGACCTCCGAAGCCTCGGCGCGAGGCCGGTGCGGCGGGCGGGGGGAAGGCGAAGACGAGCCGATCCCGCCGAAGCGGGACGTGATATCGTCGCACGAATGACGACCCTCGCGTCGATTCGACGGGCGCTCGATCCGGGCGTGGTGCTCGCGGCGGCCGCTCGTCGGGGAGACTGGGGTGCTGCCGGGCGGCACGGCTGAGGAGCTGATGAGCGCCGAGGACTTCTGGGGGCTGCTGCCCACCCTCTCCGAGACGGCGGTGCCGCCGGAGCTCGCGCAAGCCCTCGCCCAGAGCTGGGGGGAAGCGGCGCTGGCGGAGCACGCGTCCATCGCCTCGTTCGGCCGGTTCTCGTTGCAGCTGCTCGCTGTGGGCGCACCGCCCGCGTTGCTCGTCGACACCCACCGAGCGGCCCTCGACGAGGTGGAACATGCCCGCATGTGCTTCGCCATCGCCGGCATCTTCGCGGGAGAGCCGCTCGGACCAGGTCCCCTGGCGGTCGAGCCCCACGCCCTGGGTTCCCTCGAGCTGCCGGCCGTGGCCGCCGCGACCGCCGTCGAAGGGTGCCTCGGCGAGACCTTGGGGGTGCACGAGGCAGAAGAGGCGGCGCGGCTCAGCGAGTCGCCCGCCATCCGCGCGGCGCTCACGACGATCGCTCGCGACGAATCCAGGCACGCGGAGCTGGCCTGGCGCTTCTTGGGGTGGGCGATCGCGACGGGCGGATCCGCGACCCGCGCGGCCGTGCGCGAGGCGGTGGCCGCGGCCTTGGCCCAGGGGGAGCAGGGAGGACCGAACGCCCGCGCCATCGACGAGCAGCTCGTGCCCTATGGGCGGCTGAGCGCGGCGCGGCGGCGACGGCTGCGGCGCGAAGTGCTCGAGCGAGTGATCGGTCCGGCCTTCGACGAGCTGTGGGCGGAGGGCTGAGGGCGGCGCAGCTCCGTGGCGGAGGGCAGGGCGCGGCGGCGACGGCTGCGGCGCGAAGTGCTCGAGCGAGTGATCGGCCCGGCCTTCGACGAGCTGTGGGCGGAGGGCTGGGGACGACGTCGGCGAGGGCTGCGCGCGGGCCGCTCCGTGGCCCTCGCGCAGCCTCGGCTCGCCTCAGCGGGACTTGAGGGCGTCGCGGATCTCCGTGAGGAGCTTCACCTCGTCGCTCGGCTCCGGAGGTGCCGCGGGCGCCTCCTCCTCCTTCTTGCGCTGCAGGGCCTTCATGCCGCGCATCGCGAGGAAGATGACGAAGGCGACGATGATGAAGTCCACCACCGACTGGAGGAACATGCCGTACTTGAGGAGTACGGCTTCCTTCTCGCCGTCGGCTTCGCGCAGCACGATCGCCAGGTTCGAGAAGTCCATCCCGCTCACGGCGACGCCGGTGACGGGCATCACGACCCCCTCCACGAGGGCGGTGACGATGCGACCGAAGGCGCCGCCGATGACCACCGCCACGGCGAGGTCGAAGACGTTGCCGCGCATCGCGAAGTCGCGGAACTCACGCAGGAAGCTCATGGAGCCTCCTCCCCTTCGCCAGCGGTCCAGCCCGGGTCGCTTTCCGGGTCGCCCGCGGGCGACCCGTCACCGGCATCTTCCTCGGTGCTCTCTTCGGCGGGCGCCGGACAGCCGTCCAGGGTGCGGGCCGGTTCGTCGGGGCAGCGATCGAACTCGTCCGTGAGCCCGTCCCCGTCGGAGTCCTTGACCGGGCACAGCTTCTCGGGGCAGCCGCCAGGGCCGGTCCCGGCGTGGTTCGGGCAGAGATCGTCCCGATCGAGGATGCCGTCTCCGTCGCTGTCCGGGCACCCGCTCGGGGCGACGCCGGGCACGTCGACGCACTCGTCCGTCTCGTCGTCGATGCCGTCCCCATCCGTGTCCGGCGCCGGGCAGCCGGCGTAGGCGCCCGCGGTGTCGGGGCAGGGGTCGCGATAGTCGAGCACGCCGTCGCCGTCGCGATCGGGGCTCTTGCGGGAGGGGACGAAGGCGACGCCGAAGAGGATCTCCGGGGAGTGGGCGAGGGCGGTCGTGTCCGTGCCGACCTTGCGGCTCATCGTGTCGCGCAGGTCGATGCGCACGAGCAGGTGCTCTCCGATCGCGGCCTTGGCGCCAGCGCCGAAGTGGAAGGCGGCGTCCACGTCGCTGCCCATCGCGTCGCTGCCCGCGCCCAGGGCGCCGCCGCCCGCGAGGAGGAACGGCGTGATGCTGCCGATCGGGAGCTGCCCGATGAGGTGGCCGCGCGTCGTCCACAGGCCGGCGGAGCTGCCGTCCTCTGCCTTGCTCGGCATGGCCGCCGCTTCGAGCTCTCCTCCGAGGAACGCGAGGGGGTAGTAGGCGAAGCGCACGCCGATCTCACCAGCGGGCTCGAAGGGCTGCTGGACGGCGGAGGTGAGCGCCGGGTCGTACAGCTGGTGGGAGCTGGACGGGAACATCATGCCGCCGAACAAACCGAGCTCCCAGAGGTTCGCCTCGGGGACGTACCTCCGTTGGTACGGCACCGCGAGGGGACCGGAGCGGGGGGACGACGACGCCACCTCGGCGTCGGGGGGCGACGGGGGAGCGTCGGGGGTCTGGGCTCCAGCGCTGCCGGCGAGCAGCGCGGCGCCGAGGCCAGCGGCAACGGTCGAGGAAAGGTACTTCATCGTCGATGTCTCTCTCGCGCAGGGTCTCTCAGAGCATCGTGTAGACGAGGCTGACCGCGGTGATCGTGTCGAGCTTCTCGACACCGGGGAGGGGGTTGTTGTCGTACCGGAGCGTGAACGTCGTCGCGAAGGAGAACGACTTCGAGAAGGCCGACGTGACGCCGGACACCCAGTTCAAGCGGAAGTTGTTCGTGTCCTCGAAGGCCTGGATGTACTCGAGGCCCGTGTCGAAGGTGACGGCGTCGTTCAGGTTGTTGTCGTAGCCGAGGAAGGCGCGCGCGGCGTGGCGCACCTCGGTCTTGCCGACCGGGGTTCCGTCCGCGAGGGCCGCGGCGATGGCAGCGTCCGAGCGCAGGTCGTACTGGAGGTCGTAGCCGCCCTCGAGCCACAGGTGCTGCTTCGGTTCGATGACGAAGTAGTAGGCGACGCCGGGATCGAAGTTGAGCCGCAGATCCAAACCCTGGAAGCGGTCGTGACGGCCGGACTCGGAGATGAACAAGGCCCACCGCTCCGACAAGAAGCGATCGTAGCGGATGCGGGCCTGGTAGTTCTCGACGGTCTTCTCGAGGGGCACCAGGGGGGTCGCGGCGGCGCGCGCGAAGTTGCCCGCCACGTCCGCGGAGTACTGGTTGTCCCCGCGGCGGATCCGGGTCTGCCCGGCGCCCGTCACCGCCATCGAGCGGGCGTTGCCGGTGGAGAGGAAGCCGCCCGCGGACAGCTTGATGACGGTGGTGTCGGAGGCGGTCTCGTCGTCGACGGCGACGGTCTGGAAGCCCTCGGCGGCGACCTCCGTGCTCCCGGCCGAGGCCTGTTTGTCGGCGACGAGCGATGCCTGCGCGCTGGCGTTCGATGCGACCACGAAGGCCGCGAGGGCTGCGCCGTAGGCTGCGCCCTGGGCGAGGGAAGTTCGACTCTTCATCCTGAAACTCACTTCTGCGAGCGCGGGGGGTGCGCGATCCCCCGCATGCCCGGGGCTCTCCCATCCGTCAACGCGAAGCACGCTACGCGCTCCAAAGCCTGGAATTTGCAGCGCCCGAGCTCGCCGCCGTGGGCGAGGCGCCGTGAGGAGTCAAGGAGCGGACGAGATGGGGCCTGTCGAGGACCGACGCGAACGGGCTACCGCCAAATCGCCGGGGGTCCTTGACCGGGTTTGGAAACGTTTCCAGAATGCGCCGCCGTGAACGTCCGGACGATCCCCACCATGCAGAGCGTGGCCGACGCTGCGGGGGTCGCCGTCAGCACGGTGTCGCGGGTGCTCAACGGGGGCTCCGCGAGCGCGCGGGCACGTCAGAAGGTGGAGGAGGCGATCGCCCGGCTCGGCTACGCGCCGTCCGCCACCGCGCGCAACCTGAAGCTGGGCCGGTCGGGCATCATCGGCATGGCCGGGGCCTCGAGCACCGCGCCGTGGTTCACGGCGTTGCTCGGTGGGATGGAACGGGTCCTGTCGCGTCACGGGGCGAGCCTCGCCATCGCGAGCTTGGTGCGTGAGGACGAGTACGATTCCTCCGCCGTGCAGGCGTGGATCCAGGCCCGGCGCGTGGACGCCCTCGCCCTCGTGCGCCCCGGGAAGCGTGAGCGCCCGCTGGTGAACGCGGCGCGGCGCGCGGCGCTCCCGGTGGCCTTCGTGGTGCCGGATCTGGAGGTGGACTGGGGGCTGGTCGTCAAGGCGAACAACCTGCAAGGGGGTCGCCTGGCGGCGGAGCACCTGCTCGACCTGGGGCATCGGGAGATCGCGTTCTTCGGAGGACCGGCGGACAGCGTCGACACCCGGGAGCGCCTCGCGGGGCTGCGCGCGGGCCTGCGCGCGGCGGGCGTGAGGTTGCCCGACAGCCGCGTGCGCTTCGGGCGCGACTACGCGACGGAGCAAGGGGCGGAGGCGGCGAAGCTCTGGGCGTCTCGCCCGGCTCTGCGTCGCGCCACGGCCGTCGTGCTCGGCAACGACGCCATGGCCCTCGGCTTTCTGCGGGAGGTGAGGAGCCAGGGCTTGTCCGTGCCCGAGGACGTCTCCGTCGTCGGCTTCGACGGCATCGTCGAGGGCGCCCTCTCCGTGCCGAGCCTCACCACCGTAGCGCAGCCCATCCCGACGATGGGCGCGGACGTGGCCACTTTCCTCCTGGATGGATCGCTGCAGATCAGCGCTCCTGCCGTTCATCGCGAGTACGACCTCGAGCTGCTCTGTCGCGAGAGCACCCAACCCCCCCGGACCCGACCATGACACCTTCTCTTCTTCGTCGTTCGATCCTCGTCACCGCACTGACCTGCCTCGGCGCCGCCGCCTGCGGGTCTTCCTCCGCGAACAGCAACCCGGGCGGCTCCACGGGGGGCTCGGCAGGGGACTCCGGAGGCGGCCTCGGCGGAGATACCGGCGGGGTCGTCGTGGACGGCCGCCTCGCCGAGAAATACTCGGAGTTCTTCCCGGTCGGCGCGGCGGTGAGCGCCTGGCACCTCGAGAACACCGCCTCGATCCTCGAGGAGCACTTCAACCACCTCGCGGCGGAGAACGCCATGAAGGCCGGACTCGTGCACCCGGCGGAGGACACCTTCAACTGGGACGAGGCGGACGCGATCGCGGACTTCGCCCGGGAGCGCGGCATGACCATGACCGGGCACACGTTGCTGTGGCACCGGCAGCAGCCGTCGTGGATGTTCCAGGGGCTCACCGCGGAGGATCCGGACAGCATCGAGATCCTCAAGGAGCGCCTGAAGAGCCACATCGAGGCGATGGTGGAGCGCTACGGGGACGTCGTGACCAACTGGGACGTCGTGAACGAGGCGATCTCCGACGACGGCTCGAAGGTCTACCGGGACGAGGGCTCCGACTGGTATCGGATCTTCGGCAGCCACGAGTACATCTACTGGGCGTTCCACTACGCCAAGGAGGCGCTCGAGGCGCAGGAGCCCGGCAGCTCCGCCGGCAAGCTGTATTACAACGACTACAACATCACCCTGAAGGTCGATCAGATCCTCGAGATGTTGGCGTGGCTCGAGGAGGAGAAAGGCCTGAAGATCGACGGGGTCGGCGATCAGGCGCACTACCGCATCGACTGGCCGCCGACCTCCGAGATCAGCCGGGCCTACGACAAGATCCTCGCCGCCGGCTACAAGCTCAAGGTGAGTGAGCTCGACGTGAGCCTCTACAACGACTACCCGTCGGGCAGCTTCGAACCGGCGCCCGAGGTCGAGTTCACGCCGGCCCTCGAGGCGCAGCAGGCCGCGCGCTACGGCGCGCTGTTCGAGCTCTTCCGGAGCTACGCGCCGGACCTCACCAGCGTGACCGTGTGGGGTATCACCGACGATCGCACCTGGCTCGACAACGAGCCCGTCTCCGGGCGCAACGATCACCCGCTGCTCTGGAACGATGACAAACAGCCCAAGGAGGCGCTCCGGGCCATCCTCGACTTCTGAGGCGTCGGGGCCCGCTCCGTCGCGTCGCGCGCCGCACGTCCCGCGGCGCGCGACGCCGTCTTGGGGTGGCCCGTCCGCACCGGCCCGCCCGCCCGCACTGGCCCGCCCGCACTGGCCCGCCCGCACTGGCCCGCCCGCACTGGCCCCGCCGCTCTCGCTCGGCTCTCCACCGCGTCCGCTCGCTCCGCTCTCGCACTGGGTCCGCCTCGCTCTGCGCCGCCGCGACGAAAATTTGGCCCGCGCCTCCGGCTTCCGTCAGCGTGCGGGGATGGTCCAGCGTTGCGAGGTCTGTGCGAGCTTCGAACCCGGGGGGCTGGTCGTGAAGCCGAAGCTCGTGGCGATGCACTTCCCGGCACGGACCGTGCTGCTCTGCCACCGGCACGCGCGGATCGCCGAGAACGCGCGGGTGATGAGCTTCGAGGGGCTCCAGAGCCTGTTCCGCTCGGGCCGACGATCCTTCATCCCGCGCCGCGATCCGCGCTCGGTGGCGCCGCCGGGGGAGCACCGTCGGGGGGCCGGGCGCAGAGCGTCGGATCGCCTCCCGACCGCCAGCGGCGAAGAGTGAGCCCGAGGGGGGAGGCGGCCGGTCGGGGAGAGCCGCCGCAAGGCGCCGAGTGGATCGCCGCGGGGCGCTGAAGGGACCGCCCGCGCAGCGCTGAAGGGACCGCCCGCGCCGCTGAAGGGAACGACGGAGCGCGCCGCATTGCTGGGCGATGGCCGAGGCAACGTCCAGCGGGCTCCCTCGGGTGCGCTTGTTCGGGAGCGCCGCGGGGACCGGCCCCGTGCCCCGGCTGCTGTTGTGGCTCCTCAGCTGGGTGCCGCTGGTCGCGCTGACCGCCCACTCGTCGCCGGCGGCGATGTCGACGTTCTTGATGGACGCCGAGGCCCTCGCCCGCCTCCTGATCGGGATGCCCGCCCTGCTGCTCGGCGGCTCCTTCGTCGATCGGTACCTCACCCGGGGCGTCCACGATTTCTACGAGTCCGAGCTGCTCCCGCGGTCCGCCTGCGATCCCGTCGCGCGGCAGCTCGCGCGTTGGGGCTCGGGGTGGGGGCTCCGAGCGATCATCCTGGGCATCGTCGCGGCCTCCCTCTCGATGACGGCTCTCGAGGACAGCTCCTTCGCCCTCCGCGGCTGGCGTCAGGAAGGCGACGGCTACTCCCCGGCGGGCGCCTGGTACCGCTGGATCGCGACGCCCGCCTATCGCTATCTGTGGTTGCGGCTGGCGTGGGGGCTGATCGTGTGGCTCGGCGTCGTCGGGCTGGTGGCGCGGCTCCTCGAGCCCTGCTTGCTGCACCCCGATCGACAGGGCGGCTTGGGGCGCTTCGTCTCGGTGCACGCCGCCTTCGCCCCGCTGGCCTTCGGGATGTCGAGCTCGGCCGCGGGGAGTCTGGCGAACCAGCTGATCCATCGGGGGCGCTCCCTGGAAGACGTGCAGCTGTTGCTCATCGGGTTCATCGTGATGATCCAGCTGCCCATCCTCGCGACCCTGTTGCCCCTCGTCGTCCCCCTGTACCGCGAGAAGAAGAAGACCCTCGAGCGCCTGAGCACGGTGACCGTGTCCTGGTCCCGGCTGGTCGCCCCCCACCTCGTCGAGCGGCGCCCGCCCCCCTCACCGAACACTCACGATCTCGCGGCCCACGCCGACCTGATCGCCACCTATACGGTGGTCGACCAAACCTCGGTGCTCCCCTGGCGGAAGAGCGTCGTCCTCACCCTCGGGTTCTTCACGACGCTGCCGATGCTCCCGGTGCTCCTGATCGGGGTTCCGCTCCAGGAGATCCTCTCCCGGGTGACGAAGCTGCTGTGAGCGCGCTTCGCTCGCGGGCAGTCGTGATCGTGGACGCGGGCGTCGTCCTCCCGCACAGCCGCCGTCTTCCGGCGGAGTCGTCTTCCCGCGCGTCGTCCGACGCGGTCATCGTGTTCCTGCGGAGTCGTGGTCTTCCTGCGGGTCGTCCGACGCAGTGGCGTGTCCCCGCGGAGCCGTAGTCTTCCCGCGGTCTTCCCTTCGTGGGTTGGGTGCGGCGCGGAGACGAGTCCGTCCAAATCCGGGCGCGTGGGGTGCCTCCGTCGGTTGGAGCACCTCCGTCGGTTGGAGCGCTGGGGTGCAGACACCGATTGAGGACAGATCCTGTCCTCAGTCCCGCATGTCGAGGACCGATCCTGTCCGCAATCCCTCGTAGGCTCCGTCCGACAGGAGCAAATACCAATGAAGAAGACCTATCGAGGGAGCTGTCACTGCGATCGCGTCGTCTTCGAGGCCGACCTCGATCTCGCGAAGGGCACGACGAAGTGCAACTGCACCTTCTGCTGGAAGCGGCGCTGGTGGGGGATGCACGTCGGCTTGGACGACTTCCGCGCGATCAGCGGCGAGGAGGAGCTCGTCCCTTATCCCGCTTCTTCCTCTGCGTCGGGGCCCAGCGGGTTCTGCAAGCACTGCGGCATCGCGCCCTACGCCCGGGGCGACGCGGCGGAGTGGAACGAGGGCCCCTACGTCTCCATCAATCTCGCCTGCCTCGACGACCTGACCCCCGCCGAGCTCCTCACGGCGCCCGTCGAATACCTCGACGGCCGCGCGGACACCTGGGAGACCCCGGCGGAGACGCGGCACCTCTGAGCTCGCCGCGGCATTCGTCGCAGCACCCGCTGTCGCAGCGCCCGCCGCAACGGAGCCGTCTCGGATCCGTCGACGCCCTCCGGGTGCGCGTCGCTGGCCGAGATCGGTCGGCGGCAGAGGTTCGTTGCGGGTCCGGCCCCGCGTGATAGTCCTCTCTCGGGGGCCGACCGCCGCGGACAGAGCGCCGCGGACGGGACGGCACCGAGCTCGGAGAGGACCCTATGGCGCTGGGGATGCGCGTGGCTCGGGCGGGGAGCGAGAGACACGCGGTGGCCTCTCGAGCTACGCCGTCCTGCAGGGCGGTCCCGGCCAGCCCGGCACGGCAGCCAACCCGAGCGGAGCCGTTCCAGGGAGCCGAGCGCTCCCGTAGCGCGAAGCCCCGCAGCGAAGAGCCCCGTAGCGCGAAGCGACCCGATCCGGGTGAAGCAACGACGCCACCCGGATCGCCAAGGGGATGGCGCCACCGCGCTGGTCGTCTCCTGAGCGTCGCCGTGGTTCTCGTCGGCTCGCTCCTCGTCGCTTGCGGTGGTGCGGGGCCGAGCGCGTACGGGCGAGACGTCCGCGTGGGCGCGGTGAGCGGAGAGGGGGGCGCGATCGTGACCCAGGCAGAGCTCAACCAGGATGTCGAGCGCTTCGTCAGCGAGTTCATGTTCGACGTGGCGCAGGCGATGCAGGCCATCGAGGAGGCGCCCGAACCCCGTGTGCGAGCGCTCGGTCAGCGTCGCACGCTCGTCTACTACGCCACGGCCCTCGACATCGCGTCGGGCCCCCTATCCCGAGCTGAACGTCGTGGACATGCTCGTCTTCGTGATGCTGGCTCGCGGTGCCCTCGAGGAGTACTGGATACCGACGGAGCTCGGCGCGCGGGGCCAGCCCTTGCTCGACGCCTTCACGCGGGCCGAGGAGCGCACGCGGCATCTGTCCGCGAAGATCTTGAGCGTCGAGCAGCAGGAAGCGGTGCGGGAGCTCGTCGCGGATTGGCGGCGCCGCCATCCCGGGGTCTTCGTCGTCGAGGGGGTGCGCTTCGAGCAGTTCGCTTACCGGGTGGGGGAGGTCGCCGAGGAGCGGGCGAGGCGTGCGCGCGGGTTGTTCGGGCAGATCCGTTCGGCGACGCGGACGGCGGACGAGGCGCTCCTCCTCGGGGAGCGGGCCCTGTTCCTCTCCCATCGGCTCCCGTTCTTGCTGCGCCTGCAGGCGCGGGTGGGCACCCAGGAGATCCTGCTGGACAGCCTCGGCAACGTTCAGGACGTGCTGCGACGGGTCCCCGAGCTGCGGCCGCTCCTGGAGGAGCTCACGGTGCTCACCAAGAACGCCGGATCCGCCGCCCACGAGGCACGTCTGCTCGCGGAGGCCAGCGTCCCGTTGCTCGACCGCCTCGTCGGTCCCTCCGTGGCCCTCGCGCCGGGCGCGGCCCAGAACGGGGGCGAGGCGGCCGCGTCCGCGGACGTGCTCGGCCGCCTCGACGCCATCACGCGACGCTCCGAGACCCTGCTGCGGGAGCTGCGGGTCCTCTTGCCGGCGGATCCGGAAGCGGCGGCCCGCGCCGTGGAGGACCGCGTGGAGAGCCTGGCGCGGCGCATCGCCATGTACTGCCTGATCGTCGGCCTCGGCTGGGCGATCTTCTTCTGGACCGGCTACTACCTGGTCAAGCGTTAGCCCGCGGCCCGATCCCGCAGCAGCCCGGAGGAGGACCAGGGCTGCAACCAGGGCTGCTCAGTGCAGCTCAGGGCAGGCCAGTGCAGCTCGAGGCAAGCCAGTGCAGCTCGAGGCAGGTCAGTGCAGCTCGAGGCAGGTCAGTGCAGCTCAGGGCAGGTTGGCCGACTGGATCTGCCAGGTGGGGTCGCTGCAGTAGGAGCAGCTGCCGCCGACGAGCAGGCCCTTGCCCGTCGCCGACTCGTCTCCCTTGAGCCACCAGTTGAGCCAGGCGAGGTGGATCTTGGTGAAGTGGCCGCCGTTGGGCGCCCACAGATCGCCCCCATGATCCGCGCCGACCTTGGCGAACATCATGACGGGGATGTCGTCACGCTGCGAGATGTTGTCGAAGTCCCGCTGGCCGTTCTCGTGCGCCCCGAGGCTGTCCGCCGTCCCGGTGACGATGAGGACGGGAGTGTGGATCGACGCGTAGAACGCGGGATCCACCGCGAAGGAGCCGCTGCTCATGTGGCCCCAGGTGGTCATCTTCGGGTCGGCGGCGGTGCCGGCCGCCATGAGGCCGCCGCAGGAGAAGCCGTTCGCCGCGACCTTCGTCGCGTCCAGGCTCTGATGGTAGGGGCTGCAGGGCTTGTCGTTCTCTTCGATGAGCCAGTCGACGTAGGCGAGGAGCACCTCGCCGCCGCCGCCCAGGGGACGATTCGGCTCGGTTCCGCCGGGCGTGCCGTCGGCCACGACGACGTACCCGTGGGAGGCGAGCTCCGCCATGGCGGCCTCGTTGGACAGGCCGTCCCGCGAGCACGCGCCGTTGCCCCACACGACGATCGGGTAGTCCTTGCCCGGCCCCAGATCCGCGGGGCGGAAGATGGTGCCCTCCGAGATCCCGGGGTCCGGGTTCGTCTCGACGACGACCTCGTGAGGGCCGCTGCCCGACACGTTGCGCGGGACGGACTCGGACGGGGTGCACGTCCCCATGAAGCCGCCGGTGCCCATCGTGTCGCCCCCGGTGGCGGAACCGCCGGCCCCTCCGGGACCAGCGCCGCCGGTGGTCGCGCCGCCGCTCGCGGGGTCCCCGGGATCCGCGCCCCCGGTGCCCACCGCGTCCCCGCCCGTGCCACCCGGCTCCGCGCCGCCGGCGGCGTCACTGCCGCAACCACTCGCGAGCGCCCACATCATGATCCCGGCGAGAACGGGCCACACACGGTGCTTCATCGACTCCTTACTTAGTTCACGCTCCCAGAGCGGACCAGGGGTACGCCAGGGGTACGCCTCGACCCTTGGGCGGCGAAAAAGTTCGAGGAAAGCGGAGCGGGGGCTCCGTCGGCGCCCTGCCGCGGTCCTGTCCCGTGACGGTCGGAGCGTGCGGCGGGGCAGGGGCGATGGGCGATGTCGCGTGCAGCGGCGGGCCGCGTCGACGTCCGCCGGCCAGCGATGGTCGACGTCGCGCGAAGCGGTGAGCGATTGACGACGTCACCCGGCGCGACGGGCCCACGTCGGTGTCGCGCGCAACGCCGGTGGCTCCGCGCGGAGCCGCGAGTGATGGGCAGTGACGCACGAGACGCCGATGCCCCCTGCGAAGCGGTGAGCGATTGACGACGTCACCCGGCGCGACGGGCCCACGTCGGTGTCGCGCGGAGGAGCGCCGCGGGGGTCGAAAGTTTTTCTCATGGGCCCGTTAGGAAACGGCTCCAGCGTCCGTCTGAGGCGGCACGGAGCGCTTCGAACGTCCACGCGGAGTGCTCCCGGACGCTGCGGCCGCGGCGGTGCCCTTCCCTTTGGTCGTGGGCCCGGGACGAGCTCGCCGACCTCGGCAGCCATGGATCAGGTAAACACCATGTTCGACCAAATGTTCGACAACTTTCGGCGAATGTCCGAATCGGCACTCCAGATGCAGCAGGACATGTTCCGGCAATGGACACAACAGTGGCCGATGTCGATGCCCATGGGTGCTGCGTCACCCGACTGGGCCCAGACCTTCCAGAAGCGCTGGCAGGACCTGGCGACGGACAGCTTGAAGCGGCACCGCGAGGTCCTCGACGCGACGTACAAGTCCGGCATCCAGGCCATCGAGCAGACGTTCCGCGCCTCCGAGGCGACCTCCCCGGAGGAGCAGCGCCGCATCGTCGAAGACCTGTGGCGCAAGCTCTTCGACACGATGAAGGAGCACTCCGAGAGCCAGTTCCGAGAGTTCCAGAAGAGCGCCGAGCTCTGGGTCGAGATGATGCAGAAGGCCCACGTCTGAGGGGGCGCGCGCGGACGAGCGGGAGGACGACAATCATGTGGAGATACGACCGCTTCCCCGCACATCCCGTGGTCGCGCTGACGCGCACCTGGTTCGACTGCGCGCTCGAGCTGTCCGCGGCCCTGGCTCGCGGCGAAGCACGCCTGGAGGAGCTGCGACGCCTGCGGGGACGTTGGCTCGCCAGCGTCGCCGACGCCGCCGATCAGGCCATGCGCAGCGCGCCGTTCCTCGAGCTGGTGGGCTTCACTCTGAACACGATGAGCACGCCGGTCGCCCGGATGCCCGGGCCGCGGCTGGTGGGGCTCCCTGGGGGCAAGTCAGGAGTTGCACGATGAACACGAAGGTCCACGCGAACGATCCTTTCCTCCGCAGCTTCGAGTTGGTGGGGCGCAAGGCTTTCGTCTCCGGAGGTTCCCGCGGCATCGGCCGGGCGACGGCGCTGACTCTCGCCGCGGCGGGCGCGGACATCGCCATCGGTTCGAGCCGGGGCGGTGACGACGCGGAGGAGGTCTGCCGGGAGATCCGCGCCTTCGGGCGCAAAGCCCACTGCTACGTCTTCGACGTGAGCCGGCCCGGCGAGGTGGCGGAGATGTGCGCGCGCATCAACGACGAGTTCGACGGCGTCGACATCCTGGTCAACAACGCGGGGATCACCCGGGATCGCTCCTTCCGCAAGATGGATCGGAGCTCCTGGGACACGGTCATCGAGACGAACCTGAGCAGCGTGTTCGAGATCACCCAGCGGTTCATCGAGCCGATGGCCGCCCGGCGCTGGGGGCGCGTCGTCAACGTGTCGAGCATCGTGGGGCGGGTCGGCAACTTCGGGCAAGCGAACTACGCCGCCGCCAAGGCGGGGCTCATCGGCCTGACGAAGACCCTGGCGCGCGAGTACGCGAGCAAGGGAGTGACCGTCAACGCGGTGGCCCCCGGCTTCGTGCGCACCCGCATGCTCGACGCGGTGCCGGAGTCCGCGCTGAAGACGGTGCTCGATCTCACGCCCGTCGGGCGCCTCGGCGATCCGATGGAGATCGGCGCGAGCGTGCTCTTCTTGGCCTCGCCCGCGGCGGGCTTCGTCACCGGCCACGTGCTCGACGTGAACGGCGGGATGGCCATGTGAGCCAGGACCACCGAGGGGTTTCCGTCGCCAGCCAGAGGCACGAAGGTCGCCATGTCCCTTTTCTTACCGTCCCCGATCCGTGAGCTGCAGGCGCTGGTGCTCGAGGAGCAGCGCAACGCCTGGCAGCGGCTCTTGCGCTTGCCGCGCGCCCTGGACGCGGCGCGGGAGGTCCAGGTGGGCACCACCCCCCACGACGTCGTCTTCGAGGCCGGCGGGATGCGTCTCTTGCGCTACCGCCGGGAGACGCCGTCCCCGTACCGGGAGCCGGTGTTGTTCTGTTACGCGCTCGTCAATCGGCCGTACATTTTGGACCTGCAGCCGCGGCGGAGCGTGGTCGAGCACTATCTCGAGCGTGGCTTCGACGTGTACCTCCTCGACTGGGGGGCGCCGAGCGCGGCGGATCGGAGCTTGGATCTGGAGGCGTACGTGTGCCGGCGGCTGCGGCGGGTCGTCGAGTACGTGCTCAGCCGGGCCCGCTGTGAGCGGATCCATCTGGTCGGCTACTGCATGGGGGGGACGCTGTCGACGCTGCTCACCGCCCTGCGCCCCGATCTGGTGGCGAGCCTGACCCTCCTGGCGACGCCCATCGACTTCAGCGTGCGGGACTCGTTGCTCAACATCTGGACGACCCCGGAGCGCTTCGACGTGGACGCCTTCATCGACGCCCACGGCAACTGCCCGGCCTGGTTCCTCCAAGCGTGTTTTCTGCAGATGAAGCCCGTGCAGAACCTCGTGGAGAAGCCCATGGCCTTCTACGAGCAGATGGTGGACCCGGATTTCGTCGCCAACTACGTGGCCATGGAGCGCTGGGTCAACGACAATGTCCCCGTGGCGGGCGAGACGTTTCGTCAGTTCGTGAAACACCTCTACCAGGAGAACCGGCTGGTCGAGGGGCGCCTGGAGGTCGGGGGGGAGCGCGTGGACCTGCGTCGGATCACCTGCCCGCTGCTCGTGCTCACGGCCTCGGCGGACCACCTGGTGCCGCCGGCGTCGTCGGAGGGCATCCTGGCCCGCGTCGGGTCGTCGGACGTCACCTCCAAGAGCGTGCGCGCGGGGCACGTGGGGCTCGTGGTGAGCAGCAAGGCGCGGCGAGAGCTCTGGCCCGAGGCGACCCGGTGGCTCGCGGAGCGCTCGTCTCCCGTGCGCGGCGGCTCCGGGCGCGCTCCGGAGCAGGCGTCGCGCCCCGAACCCGCGGTGGTTGGCTGAATGGCGACGCAAGAGGGGGCTCGGACGCGGGTCGCGGTGGCGTGTCAGGGCGGTGGCAGTCACACCGCGTTCACGGCGGGGGTGCTGCAAGGGATGCTCATGGGCTGTCCCCCGGACGTGGACATCGTCGCGCTGAGCGGCACCTCCGGGGGCGCGATCTGCGCCACCCTGGCCTGGGAGGGCATGCTGCGGCGCAACCACGATCTGGCCTTCTCCAAGCTCGGCGGGTTCTGGAAGCGCATGGCGGCCCGGGGACTCGTCGACAAGTTCACGAACCAGGCGCTGATGAGCGTGATGAGCCTGCGTGATCGCATGGTGTTGCCGGAGGTGAGCCCGTACCAGCTGCCGACCTGGAGCGCGGACTACTTCCGGGACGTCCTGCTCGAGTTCTTCGACTTCGACGAGCTGCGGAAGCTGGCGGCTCAGGACGACGCGCCGGCCCTCAAGATCGGCGCGGTCGAGGTGCTGAGCGGACACTTCGAGCTCTTCACCGGGACGGAGCTGCGGGTGGATCACGCGGTGGACGAGATCTGGCTCATCCAGATCAACCCGAGCACCGCGCCGAGCGTGCCCACGGAGACCCACGAGATCCTCGATCGGCGCAACGCCCTGTCGGGCAACCTCTCCATGGAACAGGAGCTGCGCTTCATCCAGAGCATCAACCGCGCCATCGCCCGTGGCGACCTGCAGAACCCCCGGTTCCGCCCCATCCGGATCTCGAGGATCGCCCTCGACCGCGACCTCGACTCGCGGACGAAGCTGGATCGACGCCCTGGGCTCCTCGAGGAGCTCCGGGAGCACGGCCGCACCAAGTGGCGCTGGTTCGCGAAGGAGCGCGCGGAGGCGCGGGGCCCCTGATCGAGCGAAGGGGCGCCAGGCAGCGGCAGGGATGAACCGCCAGGCAGGAGCAGCCGTCAGGGATAATCGTAGGATCAACCGAGAGCACCATGGGAATTCGAGTCATTGGGGTGGGCGCGTACGTGCCCGAACGAGTCGTCACGAATCACGATCTCGCCCGGCGTGTCGACACGAGCCACGAGTGGATCGTCTCCAAGACCGGCATCCGAGAGCGGCGCATCGCGGCCTTGGATGAGGCGCCCAGCGACATGGGGGCCCACGCCGCGCTCCAGAGCCTCGAGCACGCGGGGGTCGATCCGAGGGACGTGGATCTCATCGTGACGGCCTGCGCTACGCCGGATCAGTCGCAGCCGGCCGTGGCGACCATGATCCAGGAGAAGCTCGGCATCGGCAGCACGGGGTGCCCCGCCTTCGACGTCAACTCCGTGTGCTCGGGGTTCGTGTTCGCCTTGAGCGCCGCCCAGGGCATGATGCTCGCGGATCCGGAGCGTTACCGGAACGTGCTGGTGATCGGCACGGACGCGTTCTCGCGCATCTTGAACTGGGACGACCGCCGCACCTGCATCTTCTTCGGGGACGGGGCGGGGGCGGTGACCTTGCGCCAGACGGGGGACGACGCGCGGCGGATCCACTTCGAGCTCGGCAGCGACGGGCGGGGCGGGCGCGCCATCGAGGTGCCGGCGGGAGGGTCGCGGCGCCCCGTCGACGGCGACGTCCTCGAGCAGCGCCTGAACACCTTCACGATGGATGGCCCGAAGGTGTGGGACTTCGCGGTGGAGACGGTGCCGCGGACGGTCCGCGCCCTGCTCGCGCGGCAGCGGCTCCGCCCCGGGGATCTGGACCTCCTCCTGCTCCACCAGAGCAACCTGCGCATGATCGAGGCCCTGATGGGCTCCCTGGAGCTGCCGATGGACCGCACGGTGACCACCCTGGAGCTCCTGGGGAACACCGCGTCGGCGAGCATCCCCATCACCCTGCGGGCGGCGTGGGAGGAGGGGAAGCTCCGCCCCGGCACCCGCGTCGGCCTCTGCGGCTTCGGCGGCGGACTGTCCTGGGGGGCGGCGCTCTTCGACTGGTGAGGGGCATCACCTACGCAGCGAACCGATGGCGACGATCCTCATCACGGGCGGAGCGAGCGGGATCGGCGCCGGCATGTCCCGGGAGCTGGCGCTCCAGGGGCAGCACGTCGTGGTCGCGGACCGCGATGGGGAGGCGGCGAGCTCCGTGAGCCGGGAGATCGTGGCGGCGGGGGGCTCGGCAGAGAGCGTGGCCATGGACGTGACGGACGCGGACAGCGTCACGCGGGCGCTGGGCTCCTTGTCGCGGGCAGTCGACGTCCTGGTGAACAACGCCGGGCTCCAGCACGTCGCGCCCCTCGAGGAGTTTCCCCTGACCACCTGGGACCACCTGGTCCAGGTCATGCTCGTGGGCAGCGCGCGTCTCACCCAGGCGGTGCTGCCGGGCATGCGGGAGCGCGGCTTCGGGCGGGTCATCCACATGGGCAGCATCCACTCCCTCGTGGCCAGCCCCTTCAAGAGCGCCTACGTGGCCGCGAAGCACGGGCTGCTGGGCCTCACCAAGACGATCGCCCTGGAGACGGCGGACACGGACATCACCGTGAACACCATCTGCCCGAGCTACGTGCGCACCCCCCTCGTCGAGCAGCAGATCACCGCCCAGGCGCAGACCCGCGGGATCCCCGAGGCAGAGGTGATCGACCGCGTCATGCTGGAGCCGATGCCGAAGCGCAGGTTCATCGGCTTCGACGAGCTCGCCGGGATCGTCCAGTTTCTCGTGTCACCCGTCGCCCGCAACATCACCGGCCAGGTCATCGTGGTGGACGGCGGCTGGACGGCGCGGTGACGTCGCGGTCGGCCAGCTCCCTGCGTCCCAGAGGGCGCGGAGGGGGGACGTCGGAGCGGTGCTCCGGGCGGGCGCAGCGGCGCGGCGCGCCGGCTCCGTACGCGCTGGCTCTGCGTGCGCTGGCTCTGCGTGCACGGTGGGGTGCGCCGTGCTCTCGCGCGGCGGGGTGTGCGGAGGGCGGGGTGCGGACGACGGCGTGCGCGCGATGGGGTGCGCTCGCGTGCGGCGGGGCGTGGTGAGGACGGAGCGCAGAGAACCATGTGCGCTGAGAAGTGCTGAGAAGAGGTGCGCTGAGAAAGAGGTGCGCTGAGAACCATGTGCGCTGACTGAGGGGGGCTGGGGAAACAGCCGGGTGGCCCCGTCGCGGGATGGTGGAGGAGTGCTTATCGTGTGAGCATGGCCGCCTTCCATGGGGCTGCAGGTTCTTGGGGGGAAGGAGCCGAATCCCACGATGCTGTATCACCTCCATGAGTTCAATCGCGCGCTGCTCGGCCCGGTCACGCACCTGGCGGAGGCGGGAGCGCGCATGTTTTCCGCCCCCGGGAGCTGGCTGTCGCAGGTGCCCGGCGCCGCGCGCATCGCCGCGGGCTACGAGCTGATGTATCGGCTCGGCAAGGAGTATCAAAAGCCGGAGTTCGGCATCCGCTCCGTCGAGATCGACGGCGCCCGCGTGGCCGTGATCGAGCGGGCGGCGGTGACGAAGCCCTTCTGCCAGCTCGTCCGCTTCAAGCGCTACAGCGACGATCCGGACCTGGTGGCGAAGCTGAAGCAGCAACCCGTGGTGCTCGTGGTGGCGCCCCTGTCGGGCCACCACGCCACGCTGCTTCGGGACACGGTGCGGTCCCTGCTCGTCGACCACAAGGTCTACATCACCGACTGGATCGACGCCCGCATGGTCCCCGTCGACCAGGGTCCGTTCACCCTCGACGACTACGTCGACTACATCCGGGAGTTCATCGATCACATCGGCGCGGAGCACCTCCACGTCATCTCCGTGTGCCAGCCGACGGTGCCCGTGCTCGCGGCGGTGTCGCTCATGGCGGCGGCGGGTGAGGCGGTCCCCCAGAGCCTCACGATGATGGGCGGCCCCATCGACGCGCGCCGGAGCCCCACCCAGGTCAACGATCTCGCCTCGACCAAGTCGCTGCGCTGGTTCGAGACGCACCTGGTGCACGAGGTCCCTGCCCACTATCCCGGGCGCGGGCGGCGCGTGTATCCGGGGTTCTTGCAGCACGCGGGGTTCATCGCCATGAACCCCGGGCGCCACATGAGCTCCCACTGGGAGTTCTACAACCACCTCGTCCAGGGCGACCTCGAGGACGCGGAGGCGCACCGGCGCTTCTACGACGAGTACAACGCCGTGCTCGATCTCCCCGCCGAGTACTACCTCGACTGCATCCGCATCGTGTTCCAGGAGCACCTGCTCCCCCGGGGACTGTGGCACGTCCATGGCACCCGCGTCGCGCCGGAGCTCATCGAGGACACGCCGCTCCTGACCATCGAAGGGGAGCTCGACGACATCTCCGGGCAGGGCCAGACCCGCGCCGCCCACGACCTGTGCACGGGGATCCGCGACGAACTCAAGTTCCACCTGACCGTGCAGGGCGCCGGGCACTACGGGATCTTCAGTGGTCGGCGTTGGCGCAACCACGTCTACCCGGAGGTGAAGGCGTTCATCGCCCGGGCGAGCGAGCGCTCCACGTCGAAGCCGCCGCCGTCGCTGGACGAGGACGAGGGCTGCGACGGGTGAAGGCGCGGGCCAGGCGCGGGGTCCGCCCAGGCGCGGGGTCCGTAGAGCTTGGGCAGAGCTTAGGCAGAGCTTAGGCAGAGCTTAGGCCGGGGGGCTCGACGCGGGGACGGTCTCCTCCGCGGGCTCGCTGGCCACCTCGCTGGCCACCTGGGGCAACGAGCTCGCTCGCGGGGGACCGCTGGGCGTCTTCGGCAGCGCGCTGCCGAAGACGCCGGCCGCGACGGAGCGGACGTCCTCGATGGTGAAGAAGATGGTCGGATCGTGGCGCTGGATGATGCGAATCAGCGCGTCGATGCGGCGGCGTCGGACCGCGACGAAGAGGATGTCCACCGGCCCCTGGGAGCCCTTGGCCTGCACCACGGTGAGCCCGAAGCCGCCGGCGACGAGCTCCTGGGTCAGCTCGGGCGACCTGCGGTTGGTGATGATGCGCACCAGCTGGTAGCCGAGGGCGAGCTTCTCCTCGATGAGGATGCCGCAGTAGGTGCCCGCCGCGAACCCGAAGGCCCACGCGAAGTAATAGAACGGGCTGTGCAGGTTCTGCATGATCTGGGTGATCGCGATCACCCAGATCAAGGCCTCGACGAAGCCGATGAGGGGCGCGACGCGCTTGATCCCCCGGAAGATGAGGATGTGTCGCAGTGTCGCGAGCGAGACGTCGATGAGCCTCGCCGTGAAGATCAGCAACGGAATGCCGACCCACGCCATGAAGGGATGCTGCTCGACCAAGCTGAAACCGGGCTCCTTGCGGAGGCAGCCTTGGCGACGGCGCTGACGAAAGCAAGGGGGGGCGCGGCGGATGTGTCGGAGGGCGGTTTACCCCCGCTGACCACCCCGTGCCGTCAGCGGGGTGGCAGGGCGATGCTCAGCTGGCGGTCCGGTGGGCGAGCGCCTGGGCGCGCCTGTGGAGGAAGAACGCACAGGCGAACAGGGCGTAACCCACGGTGATGTAGACGTCGGCGACGTTGAACACGGGCCAGTGGTGGACGTGCACGAAATCGACGACGTAGCCGCGCACGACCCGGTCGAGATAGTTCCCGATCGCCCCGGCGGTGACGAGGACGAGAGCGATCCGCGGGAGCCGCCCCTCGCCGTATCCCTGGAAGAGCAGCGCCAACATGACCACCACCGCGATGGCCCCGGAGACGAGGAGCGCCGGGAAGCGGATGTGCTCGGGGATCCACCGCAGGAGGTTGAAGGCGATGTCCGTGTTCTCCACGTAGCGGAAGTCCACGACGCCGCGGATGAGCTCACGGACCGCGCCCCCGTCCAGTCCCGCCTTGGCGACGCCCTTCGTGGCGTGATCGCAGCCGACGAGGAAGAGCAGGGGGATGAGGATGGCGAGGCGTCTCGTGATGTTGCCCATGGAGAAATGCGTCCGTCCGTGAAGGCGGGCAACGTACCGCGCAGCCCGGGCGCCCGCAAACCGAGCCATCCGCCGCGCCAGCCCGGGTGAGGTCCCCCACTTGCGTCAGGGGGACCTCGGAGGAGGGCGTCGCCGGACACCGGCCGCGGGCGCTCACGTGTCGCAGTAGCCGCGGCTCTGCAGGCGCACGAAGGTCTCGGTGAGGACGGCGTCGGAGGCGACGAGGGCGGGGTCGACTTCGAGACGTGTGTTGCGGGCCCGCGTGGGCTGCGCGGCGCGCGGAGGCGTTGCGGACGTGGGTTCGCGTGCTTCACTCGATGCAGGAGGGGACATCATGGGCAGAAGGATGCGACTCGTCGCGGCGAGCAGCCTGGGGCTGGGCTTCGGGTTCGGGGTGGCGCTGGTGCCAGCGGTGGCGCAGCAAGAGAAGGCGCCGCAGGGGGAGATGGAGGTGACCGGTCCGGTGACGAACCTGAGCGGGACCTGTCCGAGCCTGCAGTTCACCATCGCGACGCAGCAGGTGACGACGGACGCGAACACCGAGTTCGATGACGGGACCTGCGACGCGATCGTCAACGGCCTCGCCGTCGAGGTCGAGGGCATGGTGGGCAGCGACGGCGTGCTCGCCGCCGAGGAAGTCGACCTCAAGGTGGACTGACCCCGCCGCGCAGGGATGCGCCGGGGAACCCGCGGGGGGCCGCGGAGGTCGAGGACAGGATCTGTCCTCGATGACGCCGAGAGCGGCTCCCCGAGCGGAGGTGGCGAAGTGCCGGGCGCCGTGGTCGCGGGATCGGGGGCGCCTGCGTGTGCTGGGTGAATCGAGGGTCTTGGCGCGGGTAGCCGTGACCCCTCGAATCGGGTGAAGCTCGATCGACGCTCGATCGACGCTCGATCGAAGTGCTTTGCGGCGCACTTGGCGAGGGGCGACGTCTTCGGGGGCGTGGGTATTGAGGACAGGATCTGTCCTCGATGGCGGCGCTGCGCGGAGGAGTTGAGCGGAGGAGTCGAGTTGGGAGCGCTTCTCCGGTTTGGGGCGTGGGAATTGAGGACAGGATCTGTCCTCGATGGCGGCGCTGCGCGGAGGAGCTGGGCGGAGGAGTCGAGTTGGGAGCGCTTCTCCGGGGCGGAGGAAGTCGAATGAGGACAGGATCTGTCCTCATTCGACCGCTCAGGCCAGCGTGGGTTCGCTCTGGACGAGTTCGATGCGTCGCCAGCGGCCGGAGGCGAAGCGGAGGGACAGGGCCGCCGCGAGGAGGGCGACGTAGGTGGCGACGACGACCATGACCGTCACGACGCCGCCCTCGAACACCCGGAGCCCGAGCCACGCGAGCGGGAGGAAGACGAGCCACCCCAGGAGGATGCGGGCGGCCATGCACCAGGTGGTGTCCCCGGCGGCGCGCAGGGCTTCGCCGAGGGTGAGCCCCAGCGCGTCGAAGAGCTGCCAGATGGCGGAGAACACGAGCATGGTGGTGCCCGTCGCGACGAGCGCCTCCGCGGCCGCGTCCGTGGAGCCGAACCAACCCATCAGCTGCCGCGAGAACGCGACGTAGAGCAACCCCATCGACACCATCCACGCGCAGGCGACCGTGCCCGTGAGGCGCACGATGGGCCACACCTGGTGGTGCGCGCGGCGCCCGATGGTCTCGCCGACGAAGATCGCGCCCGCCGACGCGAGCCCGAAGGCGGGCATGAAGGCGACGGAGTTGATCTGCATGACCACGGAGAAGGCCGCGAGCGCCGTGGTGCCGAGATCCGCCACGAAGACGTTGATGAAGACCGTGAAGGACGCGAACTCCAGAAACCAGTTCGCTCCGTTCGGCAGCCCGAAGCGCAGCACCCGCGCGAGCTCGCCGAGGCGCAGGTTCAGGGGGCCGCGCGGCTTGTCGTACCCCATGCCCCGCAGGAAGGGGACGAGCAGCACGAAGAACCCGGCCGCGCTCCCCAGCACGCTCGCCCAGGCGGCGCCCTCGATGCCGTAACCCGGCAACCCGAAGCGCGGCTGGATGAGCGCGTAGTTGGCGACGACGTTCGTCACCATCGCCGCGACGCCTGCGAACATGGCGGGGCGAGTGTGGCCGAGGCCGCCGTACCAGTTGCCGAGCGCTTCGGTGCCCACGATCACGCCGACGGACAGGAGCCGGATCGACAGGTAGCTCGTCATGAGCGCGTGGACGCTGTCGGTGTAGCCGAAGAGCCCGAGGAGCCACGGCACCGCCGGCAGCCCCGCCGCGGAGACGAGGGCCGCGACGCCCGCGAGGAGCAGGCCGTACCAGGCGTAGCGGGGCAGGGCGTCCCGTTGCCCGCGGCCCCGGAGCTGAGCGGCGAAGCTCTGCACGATGAAGACCGTGCCCATCGGCAGGATGACCAGCAGAAAGGCGTTGAGCGCGCCGGTGGTGGCCGCGGCGAGCACGTCCTCGCCGAGCGGCGCGACCATGAGGGCGTCCGTGAACCCGATGACGGACTGGGTCGCGCGGGCGAGCACCACCGGCCAGGCCAGCTGCAGCAGGGTGCGCAGGGATACGGGGGTGGCGGACGAGCGGGCGGACGGCGCGGTCATGAGCGAGCCGCTCCGGGCGGCGGGTGAGCCCCGACGGCATGACCGGGGTCCGCTTCTCTGCGACCCGGAGAGCGGGCTGTCAACGAGTTTCCGGGGCGATCGGCTCGTCGCGCGGAGCCGATCGCTCGGGTGGCGGCTCCGCGGTGGTCGCGGTGAGCGACGCGCGCTCGTCGCTCGCGGGGAGGGGAGCGCGGGCGGCGAGGGCCGAGGCGCCGAGGAGCAGGCCGCCCCAGAGGGGGACCATCAGCGCCGCCAGGCGGAGGTTGTCCTGGCCCACGCCGGGCAACAGGGGGAGCAGGGTGCCGAGCACCGCGGCGATCACGCAGGCGAAGGCGATCCGGCGTGTGGTCGCGGCGCTGCCCGCCTGGCCGAGCGCCAGGCGGACGCCGCTGTACGTCAACGCGAGCGCCCAGGGAGCGAAGAGCAGGACGTTGCTGTTTTGGTGGGCCGCCCAGTGCTTCGTGAACCAAAACACGAACACCACCGAGCCGAGCAGGCCGGCGACGAGGCCGAGGAGAGCGGCGAAGCCGCCGAAGAGCGCGCGCGCGGCGCCGCGCGCCCGGAGCAGACGACGACCCAGGGGAGACGAGCCGACGCGCCCGGCGGCGACGTGACCCAGGCCTGCGACGCACGCGCCGAGGGCGAGACCGATCAGCCCGAAGCGCGGCACCCAGCGGGGCGGCGCCTCTCGGGAGGGCGGACGCTCGGTCTCCGCGAGCACCCGCGTGGCGCGCACCAGGGGGACGCGCCGTTTGCCACGCTCGAGGGTGACCTCGTCGAGGGCGGCGGAGAGCTGGTCCGGCACCCAGAGCTCCTCGAAGCGCGTCGGCACCTGATCCGTGAAGCGACCGAGGGCGATGTCGAGCCCGACGTACAGCCCCAGGTTCTCGGCGGAGAGGCGCTCCGTGTGCTCGCGAAACGTCAGGCTGCCGGGCTCCTGGAAGCTGCGCCGCAGCGCCCCTCCGAGGACCTCGTCGAGCACGTCCCGGACGCGCGTGGTGCAGTTGTCCTTGTAGTAGTCGTAGTCGTAGAAGCGGTTCTCGGGGCGGGCGTTCTCCTCGAGGAGCCGCGCCAGCTGGAGGGCTTGCTTGCGCGTGAGATCGAGATCCTGCGCGATGAGGGAGCGCTCCTCTGCCTGGTAGTGAGCGAGGGTCCGCTGCAGATCCGAGACGCTGAGCCAGTAGCGGAAGCGGCCCGCCATGAAGTCTTTGACGCCCTGCAGCCCGTCGAAGAAGAACGTGCCGAAGTTGTAGACCCGGGTGTGATCGCCCCACTCGAGGAGCAAGGCGGTGTGCCCAAACCGCGCGAAGGGGTGGTCTCCCGGGCCCATGGTGAGCAGGGACACGCGGGTGGGCGCCTTCGTGGTCTGCGCCGGGAGGCTGCGGCGAGCCGGGGCCGCGGAGGCGGTGCTGACGCCCAGGAGCGCCGGGCCGAAGAGGCTGGCGCCGCAGACGAGCGCGAGGGAGACGAGGAGGGCACGAGCCAGCTGTTTCATGGGCTGCGCGGTAGCTTTACGCTGGCTGGATGGTCGGGCCAATGGGGCCGCGCGCGCGGGGCACATCGGCCCCCTGGGTGGGAGAGAAAATGGGCCAGTGAGCGCATTGTGCACGAGTCGGCCGACCTTTCCGGCTATCCTGACGGGCGACTATGTCTGCATTGCACGCGATCGAGGCATCCCGGGTGGGGGACGTGGATTGGGGGGAGCTGCTGCGCGAGTTCGACGTGCTCGCGGGGCTGGACCGGGCGGCCCGGGAGGAGATCCTGAGTGAGGCGTTGGTGCGGGATCTCGACTACGGGGACACGCTGATCCGTCTGGGAGCCCCCAACCGCAGCCTGTACCTGGTGCTCGAGGGGAAGCTGGGCGTCTTCCGCCAGGCGATGGCGACGGAGCCGGTGGCGGTGGTCGAGGCGGGACAGACCGTGGGGGAGCTCAGCGTGCTCGAGCGGCGTCCGGCGCCCGCGAGCGTGATGGCGCTCGAGGCGAGCCGGGTCGTCGTGTTCAGCGAGACGGCCTTCTGGCGGCTCATCGACGCCTCCCATGCCTTCGCGGCGCGCCTCTTGAAGCAGGTGAGCGAGCGACCGCGGGGAAGCGACGAGACGTTCACGCGGGGGGCGCCGCCGCGGACCGACTACGAGCGCGCCGCGATGTACGACGCGGCGACCGCCGTCTACAACCGGCCCTGGGCGGACGAGACCATCGAGGAGCTCGCGAAGCGGGACGTGGCGTTCTCGGTGGTGCGGCTCGAGGTGGACGACTTCGAGAAGGTCGGCGCCGAGCACGGCCGGGCCGCCAGCGACGTCTTGCTCGCGAAGCTCGCCGCGCTCCTCACGCGCACCCTGCGCGGCACGGACTACGTCGCTCGCTACGGCTCCGAGGAGTTCATCCTGATCTTGCCCGAGGCGAAGGCGGAGTCCGCGGCCATGGTCGCGGAGCGGGTGCGCCGGGCGCTGGCGGCGGTGGCCTTCGAGACGAAGGACGGGACGGTGCTGCCGCGGGTGACCATCTCCGCGGGCGCCGCGCAGCACGAGACCGGGCAGGGCGCGGCGGAGCTCGTGGCCAAGGCGGGAGCCGCGCTCGCTCGGGCCAAAGAAGCTGGCAGGAACCGGGTCGAGCGCGTCTGAGGAGACCTGAAGGGATCTGCTCAGCCGGCAGGGCGCTGCTGGGCAGGGGCGCGCTCGCGCTGGGCCAGGTTGAAGGCGGTGTTCACGAGCCCCACGTGGGAGAACGCCTGCGGGAAGTTGCCGAGGAAGTGGCCGGTGACGGGGTCGTACTCCTCCGACAGCAGGCCGACGTCGTTCCGTAGCGCCAGCAGCCGCTCGAACAGGGCGTGGGCCTCCCGCTCCCGCCCCAGGAGCATGTAGTTGTCGGCGAGCCAGAAGCTACAGAGCAAGAAGGCCCCCTCGTTGCCCGGGAGCCCGTCCTCACACTGGTCCGTGCGGTAGCGGAGGACGAAGCCGTCCTGCAGGAGCTCTCGCTCGATGGCCGCTACGGTCGACACGACGCGCGGATCGTCCGCTGGCAAGAAGCCCACGAGGGGGATGAGCAGCAGGGCCGCGTCCAGGACGCGCGATCCATAGGATTGCGTGAAGGCGCGCTTGTCGTGGTCGTATCCCTTCGCGCACACCTCTTCGTGGATCGCGTCGCGGATCTCGCGCCAGCGCTCGACGGGGCCGTCGGCGCCGAAGTCTTCGACCGCCTTCACCGCTCGATCGAAGGCCACCCAGGCCATCACCTTGGAGTGGGTGAAATGGCGGCGGGGCCCCCGGATCTCCCAGATCCCTTCGTCCGTATCGCGCCACTTCGTCTCGAGGAACTCCATGAGCTTGCGCTGGACGCGCCAGGCCTGCGGATCGGGCGGGATGCCGGCGCGGCGCGCTTGGTGGAGGGCGTCCATGACCTCGCCGAAGACGTCGAGCTGTTGTTGGGTCGTGGCGGCGTTGCCGACCCGGACCGGCGCCGAGCCGGCGTAGCCGGGGAGCCACTCGAGGGTGAGCTCCGGCAGGCGCCGCTCGCCGGCGACTCCGTACATGATCTGCAGCTGCTCGGGGGCGCCGGCGACCGCGCGCAGCAGCCACTCGCGCCAGGCGCAGGCCTCGTCCGTGAAGCCGGCGTCGAGGAGCGCGTAGAGGATGAAGGTGGCGTCGCGGAGCCAGGTGAAGCGGTAGTCCCAGTTGCGCACGCCGCCGAGGTGCTCCGGCAAGGACGTGGTGGGCGCCGCGACCATGCCCCCGGTGGGAGAGTAGGTGAGGGCCTTGAGGGTGATGAGCGAGCGGACGACGGCGTCGCGCCAGGGGCCCGCGTAGGTGCAGCAGCCGCTCCAGTCCCGCCACCAGGCCTCCGCCGCGGCGATGGCGCGAGGTGCGTCGATGGGGGCGGGGGCGGGCTCGTTGGAGGGGTGCCAGCTGAGCACGAAGGGCACGCGCTCGCCCGGGCGGACGACGAACTCGGAGACGGTCGTGAGGTTCTCGCCGTGATGCTCCACCGGTGTGCGCAGCGTGAGCGCGTCGGGGCCGCCCACCGCGTGCAGCACGCCGTCCTGCGTGCGCACCCAGGGGACGACCCGGCCGTAGTCGAAGCGGATGATGAGCTCCATCTCCAGCGCGACCTCCCCGCGGATCCCCTCGACGAGGCGCACGATGTTGGGGCGCTCCTCGCCGGGCGGCATGCAGTCGATCACGCGCACGGCGCCCGTGTCCGTCGCGAACTCCGTCTCCAGCACCAGGGTGTCTCCGCGGTAGCGGCGCCGCGTCGCGAGGACCGAGCACTTCACCGGGTGGAGGGACCAGCGCCCCTGGTGTGGGTCACCGAGGAGCGAGGCGAAGCACGCCCCGGAGTCGAAGCGCGGCAGGCACAGCCAGTCGATGGATCCGCTCTTGCTCACGAGGGCCGCGGTCCGGGTGTCCCCGATGAGCGCATAGTCCTCGATCGCCATCGGGGGTGACCGGTCAGGGGCGCGGTGTGCCCGCGACGAACTCGGCGAAGCCCGCGACGAACTCCGTCAGGAGCCGCCGCACCGCCTCGTCCACCACCTCGCCGTCCTCTGCGAACACCTCGCCCGCGCCGGCCACGTAGAGCTGCTTACCGGTCCAGAGGCGCATCCCGAGGGTGCGGAACACGGGGAGCCACGCGGCTTGCGCCAGGCGCGTCCCACCGCGGCCCGGAGTGGCGCCCAGCAGGGCCACCGGCTTGTTTCGGAAGACCCGGGGGATGTCGGCGGGAGGACGAGACAGCCAGTCGATGGCGTTCTTGAGGACCCCCGGCATCGAGTTGTTGTATTCCGGGCTGACGAGGAGGAGCCCCTGGGCTCGGGCGATCTCGTCCTTGAGCTGCGCGACGGGCCCGGGCACGCCCTGCTCTCGCTCGACGTCTCCGTCGTAGAGGGGGACCTCGGCGATGGACGCGATCCCGATCTCGAGCTCCCGGGGGGCGAGCGCCGCGCAGGCCCGGAGGAGCCGGGCGTTGTAGGAGCCCCGCCGGAGACTGCCCGCGATTCCGATGATTGCTGTCATGACGTGCGCCTCGGCCACCGCTCCGCGAGAGGTGCTCTTGGGGACGTCCGCCCGGGGTGGACCTTTAAGAGCGGTGCGCTCCAGATCGGGGTGCTGGTCCGGGGTCGCCGCCGCGTCGCTGCCCTCCGTGGGGCAAGGGGGATTCGAGCGCTGGCGCACGTTGGCGGTTGCTGGGGGGGCCGGTGACCTCCACATTTTTACGCGGGAGTTCGTCGCGCTGGACCGAGCCCGGGGGCTCGCGACGAACCGCACACGAGGGGAAGGCATGACCGAACTGCTGTCGGGCTTGCCGCGGCTGGCGACGATCGTCTTCGCGGTGAGCAGCATGCTCGCGGTGGGCTTCAGCTACAGCCTGCGCGACATATTCGGCCCGCTGCGCCGCTTTCCCCGGGTGGTCCGGGCGTTGGCGGCCAACTTCTTCGTGGTGCCGCTGATCGCCTACCTCGTCACGCAGGTGCTCGCGCTGGAGGCGCCGCAAGCGGCTGGTCTGATCCTGGTGGGGACGGCAGCGGGCGCGCCGTTCTTGATCAAGCTGACGACGGCTGCCGAGGGGGACGTCGCCCTCAGCGCGACGCTCCTGGTGTTGTTGCTGCCGGCGACCGTCGGCCTCATGCCCTTCATCGTGCCGCTGCTGCTGCCCGGCACGACGTTGAGCGCGCAGGTCATCGCGGTGCCGCTGGTCGTGACCATGCTGCTACCTTTGGCGGTCGGGCTCCTCGTGCGGGCTCGAGCGCCGGGCTGGGCGGAGCGGTTGCGGCCGACCCTGGGGGTCGTCTCGAGCTATGCGCTCGTGGTGATGGTGGCGGCGACGGTGCTGATCAACCTGTCGGCGATCCTCGATATGACGCTGCGCGCGATCGCGGCCGCGCTGCTCCTCACCGGCGGCGCCTTCGTCGTGGGGTACCTGCTCGGCGGGAGGAACCCCGCCGCTCGTGAGGTGCTGGGGTTGGGCACGGGACAGCGCAACATCGCGGCGGCGACGGTCGTCGCCGCCCAGGGCTTCGGCCCCGACACGCTCATCATGGTGATCGTGGCGTCGCTCCTCGCGCTGGCCGTCCTGTTCCCGGTGGCGACCAAGCTGCGGGAGCGGGGGGCGCTCCGGGACGCGGAGGTCTCCGCGAGCAGTGTGGACGTGGAGGGCGAGCGAGGGGTGGCCTGGACGACCGGCAGGGCGCGCCCGCGCTGGGGCGGGCGCGGACGGGTGCGCGTGGGGGAGCGACGACGTGCGCCGGGATCCCAGCGCCCGGAGGTCCGGGATGAGCGCCCGCCGAAGGAGCATCGGGAATGAGCGGCAAGCGGACGATGAGGCCGAGGAGACTGAACAGCTGGTCGAGCGCCGCGGCGATGCCGGGGTCGTCGAGCGCGTGTGCTCGACGGCCGGGACCTGACTCTACGTCATTCTGCCGCCGCCGGATGGTGACGTAGGGATCATGGATGACGAAGCCTCCCGACGAGGAGAAGCGAGACGGCGAAGCGAAGCCGAACAGCGGAGAGTCGGAGTCGAGCTCGGACTTGGTCCCCGACGTCGACGCGATGCCGGGTGTCGAGGAGCTGCAAGCGGTCGTCGAGAAGGCTCGTCGGGAGGCGCCGTCGGGCAAGACCGTCCGCCGAGACCTGGTGGCGGGCCTGACCGCGACGGTCGCCAGCGTGCCCGAGGGGATGGCGATGGGCTTGCTCGCGGGCGTCAACCCCGTCTACGGGCTCTACGCCAGCACGGTGGGGCCCATCGCCGGGGGCCTGCTCGCCAGCACCCGCCTGATGGTGATCACCAACACGGGCGCGGCGTCCTTGGCGGCGGGGCAGGCCCTCGCCCACGTGCCTCCCGGCGAGCGCGACCGGCTCCTCTTCGTCATGGTCGTGCTGGCGGGCCTGTTGGCCATCGCCTTCGGCGTGTTGGGGCTCGGGCGCCTGACCCGCCTCGTGTCCTACTCGGTCATGATCGGCTTCCTCGCGGGGATCGCGATGGTGCTCATCCTGAGCCAGCTGCCCGTCGCGCTGGGCTACGAAGGCGAGGGGGAGAACCGGCTCAGCCAGACGTGGGATCTGCTGACCCGGCTGGAAGAGGTCGAGCCCGTGACCCTCGGGGTCGCAATCTCCGCCATCGCGATCACCGGCCTCTTGCAACGTACGCGGATAAGCGCCTTCGCCAGCTTGTTCGGGATCGCCTTGCCGACGGTGCTCGTCCTGCTCCTCGGGTTCGACGGGGTCGAGCTCGTCCGTGACGTGGGCGAAATCCCCCAGGGCATGCCGATCCCCATCTTGCCGGAGTTCAAGGAAGCGCCGGAGGTGTTCACGGGAGCGCTCGCAATCGCCGTCATCGTGCTCGTGCAGGGGGCGGGGGTGGGGCACACGGTGCCGAACCCGGATGGATCGCGGAGCAGCGCATCGCGCGACTTCATCGCGCAGGGGGTGGCCAACGTGGCCGCGGGGGTCTTCCGGGGGCTCCCGGTGGGCGGCTCGGTCAGCGTGACGGCGCTCAGCGTCTCCGCGGGGGCCCACGGGCGCTGGGCGACGGTATTCTCAGGGCTGTGGATGGCCCTGATCGTGATCGCGGTCCCGGGGCTGGTCGCGCGCGTGGCGATGCCGGCGCTGGCGGGGTTGCTCATCCTCGTCGGCGTTCAGATCATCGTCCCGAAGAACGTGACCTCCGTGTGGCGGGCTGGATGGTCCTCGCGGTTGGCCTGCGCCACCACCTTCGTCGGCACGCTCCTGTTGCCGATCCAAGCGGCAGTCGCTCTCGGCGTGGCGCTCTCGACGGTGCTCTATGTGAACCGGGCCTCCGCGGAAATCACCGTCGTGGAGCGGGTCGATCAGGGCAACGGGCAGATCGAAGAGCACGAGCCTCCCCAACGACTCCCGGCGGATCGAGTGACGGTGCTCGACGTCTATGGACAGCTCTTCTACGGCGGCGGACGGACCTTGGAGCGCCGCTTGCCCTTGCCCGAAGAGGGCTCCGAGCATCCGGTGGTGATCCTGCGGCTGCACGGGCGCACCAGGCTGGGTGCGACAGTCGAAGAGGTGCTGTCGATTTACGCCGAGAAGCTCGATGCAGCGGGCGGGCGCCTGTACCTCGCGGGGCTGAGCGACGAGACGTACGACGAGGTCGCCCGTATGGCGAAGCTGCGGCGTCCGAATGGCTCGGTGCGCGTCTACCACGTGAGCGGCACCATCGGGCAATCGACGGACGAGGCGCGCCGGGACGCAGAGGCCTGGTTGCGCAGCGTGAAACAGAAGTGAGCGCGCCCGCTTCGGCGCGGGGGCTCTCTCGGAGCCCGCTCCGGGGTTCGCCGCGGCGCCCGACGTCGACGTCAGAAGTGGTAGGCCCCGAAGACGATGACGGCGTTGGCGTCGCTTCCGGGTCCGGTGTCCTTCAGGAACGGGCCCGTGAAGAAGTGCGAGTAGCTCCCGCGGGCGCTCAGATGACGGCCCAACGTCCAGTCGAGGACGAGGGACAGCTCGCTGCCGATGAGGCGACGCTCACTGCCGTCGGCGGCCTGGATGAGGTCGAGGCGGTTGTCGTAGAAGCCGTCGGCGGTGCTGTAGCGCCAGAAGATCGCCCAGCCCGCCTCGAAGACGAGGGACTCCAGGAGCGACAGCTGCACGAGGGGGTGCACGTCGAAGAGGTTCACGGGGCCGACGATCGCCGACTCGCCGAAGTAGTTGCCCCGGGGGAAGAGCGGATTGAACGTGCCGAGGGTGCGGTCGCGGGGATCCTGGTCGCCGCTGGCCACGTTGGCGCGCGCGCCGATCCGCGGCGTGAGGGGCAGCGTTCGGAAGGTGTATCCCGCGTCGGAGGCGGCGGCCCAGGCTCGGATCCGGTGCGCGCCGAACTCTCCGCCTTGGTACATCCCCTCCAGGTCGTACTCGAGGCCTTCGAGCTCTCCGAAGAGGCGTGCGCTGAACGTGTGACGGAGCTCCCGCGCCGTGCCCTGATCGAAGGCGGCGTCCGGCCTCTCCACGCCGAGATAGTAGACGTCCAGGTTCATCCCGGCGGCGCTCCAGATCGCCCCCGTCCCGTAGACGCCCCAGAAGTTCGTGTCCCGTTGGAACCACGGATCGAAGCGGTCGATCTCGTTCTGGACGAGGCGCCCGAAGAATCCGTCGACGCGCCAGCCCGCGAACGCGCCCAGCGCACGCGCGGCGTCGAAGGCGCGGTGGACGTTGGTGGCCTCGCGGACGCTGACCAGGCGCTCGGTGCCATAGGAGAGCTCTTGACGTCCCACGCGGAGCGTCAGCAGCGCCGGCTCCCGCTGGCGTCGCCCGGTGCCGACGTCGAAGAACGCCTGCTGGACGTCGAAGCCGTCGGCGTTCGTCGGGACGGGCGGGCCGTCCCGGAAGGAGGTGAAGGCTCCCCGGAGCTGGAGGAAGGTGCGGAAGGACGCGCCGAGGTGGAGGTCGCCGTGGAGCAGGTAGCGCTGGAGGAGGTAACCGTCCGGAGGCTCCGGGGAGCGACCGAAGCGGCGATCGTCGTAGAACTCGTAGCGCAGGCGGATCTCGCCGCCGAGGGAGAGGTACACGTCGCCCGCGTCGTCGAAGGGGAGGTACTTGAGCGGCTCGAGGGCGAGGAGGTTGCCGGTGCGACGTGCTAGATCGCGCAGGTAGGAGTGGTCTTCGTCGTAGCGGAGCAGCTCGAAGGGCGGGGGCTCGTCCTGCTCTTCGGCGGGCCCATCGACGGGCGGGGGCTCGTCCTGCTCTTCGACGGGCTCTTTGGCGGGCGGAGACGGCTGGGCCGCGGCGGTCCCCAGGAGCGCGATCAGGGCGCTCGAAGCCAGCCCGGCCGTTAGAATGCCTCGAGAGCCATCACGCATGGGTCGCCGTGCGGAACGCGAACCCGCGCGGGCACGAGGGCCCCGGGGCGCCGCACGTCGCGATGGAACGGACGGGCAGGGCGCGAGAGAACACCCGCCCCACGAGCGACACCCACGCCCGCGCGGAGGGGGGCGCCGCGACGGCCCACTCCCGACGGCGCCCGTCGACGCCGCACGGAAGGACCGCACGGCGTCGAGAGATCCTTCAGGCCGCGTGGTGCCGGACCGCGTCGTGAGCCTTGGCGAGGTCGACGCGGATCAGGGCCGCCACGAAGCGCGGAAAGTCCGCGCGCGGGACGAGCTTGGCGAGGCTCTTGGGGTCCTTCCCTAGCTCGAGGTGCGCCGCGGCCCGGAGCACGCGCTCGTCGGCGTAGGGGTAGACCTCCGGCCAGACGAGCTGCACCTCTCGGAGGAAGATGGACGCCCCCACCTTGCCGATGCCCTTGAACTCCTTGAGGAGCGCCTCGAGCCGCTGCACGTCGCCGTGGGCCTCCGCGCGCAGGCGGCGAAGGTCTCCGCAGTAGCGTTCGAGCACCTGCTCGGCGAGCTGTCCGAGGAGCGTCGATCCCCGCTCGTCGTAGCGCTTGTAGCCATGCCAGGTGATCACGTCGACGCGATCTTGCCAGGAAGCCTCCGCCATCTTGCGCGGCGTGGTGAGCCCCTCCTTGCGCAGGGCCGTCGCCGCCTCCATCGCGTTGCCCGACTGGATCGGCGCGCTCAGGAGCATCGACAGGAACAACAACTGAAAGAGCGGCGCGGGCGTGTCGTGCTCGATGTGGATGCCCGCCTCCGCGGCGAAGGTCTGCCCATACTCGTCGAGCAGTGCTCGGACCGTTGCTCGCTGTCGACTGTTCATGTTCTCCCCCGCCGCCGATCCCCTCGATCGGCCCTCGCGCCCGGCCGCTGCGACCGCACCACTCAGTATGGAGCGCGGTGGGGTGGCTCGCACGGAGCTGGCGGGGAAGAACGACAACGCGCTCAGGGCACGTCGCGGCGGCTCAGGGAGGCGGGAGTGCCGCTCAAGGAGCTCGAGGCGTCGAGGTGCGCCCCTTCGTCGACCCCGACCCCCAGGCGACCCACGAGCTCGCCGCCCAGCCAGCCGGTGACCCCCGCCAGGGCGAACCCCAGGAAGGACAGCAGCACCGCGATCGTGGGGGCGAGGCCGGGCGTCGGCCAACGGAGGAGCCAGCTCGCCGCGAAGAGCGCGACGACGAGGACGTTCCCACCTCCGTGCATGGCGCCGACCCGCCAGGCGCGGGTCCCCCGGGGGATCCCCAGCCAGTCGATGAGCCCGAACACCGCCGCGATCAGCCCGGTGATGATGCCGAAGGCGATCATCCAGAAGGCGATCTCGTGCCAGCGAGCGCCTCCTCCGCTGATGAGCCCGATGATGTCGAAGACCACCGCGGCTCCGAGCGCCCCGAGCGGGAAGACGATGAGCATCTGGTGGACCGGGTGACCGAGGATTTTTACGCGCGCTTGCATGGCAGCCCTCGTCAACGGCGGGCGCCCCGAAACCTCGCTGGGGCGTCTCGGGGCGGGATGCCTTTCTCCGTCGTCGGTCAGGGGAGCGCCACGGCGCTCGCCGCCGCCTCGCGCAGCACGTCGAGGAAGCTCGGTTGCTCCGCCAGCGGCGCCGCGAAGCTCACCTCGACCCCGGGAGAGCGGGCCGCGGCCTCCCGCACCAGGCGCGGGAGATCTTCGGTGACGTGACGACCGCGCGAGAGCATGCACGGCACGGCGATCACGGAGGTCGCCCCGCGAGCGACGCAGCGGGCGAACCCCGCCGCGACGTCCGGCGCGCTGAGCTCCATGTGCGCGTGCTCGACGATCGCGTCGTCGTCGCGCTGTCGGAGGCTGCGCTCGAGCCGCTCCGCCAGGGCGCGGAGCTGTTCGTTGGCGGCTGCCCGGCGGCTGCCGTGATCGATGAGGAGGATGGCTTTCACGTTGGGAGCGGGAGCGACGGGCGCTCTGCGGTCGGTCGCCCTTCGAGGCGGGACCCGACGGGGGGCGCGCAGGACGAAACCGATCGTGCTCTAGCAGCATCGCCCGTTGCGCCACCAGGCGCCCCCGCGACGCGACGTCGGGGAGCGAAATTCGTCATTGCGGGAAACTTGCACCGGCGCTGCGCGTCGCGGGTCGCGAAGCGCTTGTTTCCGCCTCGAACACCTCGTCGGACCGCTGGCCTGACCGTACACTGAGGGAGCTAGCTCCATCGAGCCTGCGCCCGCACCGGTCAGCCCTGGCGGCTCTCGCGCGTCCCGCGAGCCCGCCCTCTCCCGTCCGGTGGGTGGCAGCGCTACCTCTCTTACGGCTTCGAAAGGATTCCCTTGATCATGAAGTTGGCACGAGCTTCCTCGCGAGCCCGCCTGCGGCTGGAACGCAGGCTGTTTCTGAAGGCTCTCGGTTTGGGCCTGAGCGCCCCCGTCGCCTACCAGGTGGTCCGCGCTGCCCGCGCTCAGGACGTCGGACGCCCGAAGCGGTTCATGTTGTTCTACATGCCTCACGGCGCGCCCCCCGAGCACTTCAACCCGGTGGGGTCGGGGACCGACTTCACCCTCGCGGACAGCGGTGTCTCCATCCTCGGGCCCCTCGAGCCCTACAAGTCCCTGGTGAACGTCTACCAGGGGTTCATGTACCCGGGGGCGCAGACCCATGAGGGGATCGTGAAGTTCCTGTCGAACAGCAGGGTCGACAACAACGACGACACGACGGAGCGCACGACCATCGAGCACTTCATCGGCAACGAGATGGGGACGCGGACCCTCGCCCTCGGGGCGGTGGCTCAGCGGCAGTGGGGGCAGGACTTCGACGCCAAGCTCATGTGGGACGGGCAGGCCGTGGTGCCGCAAAAGAGCCCGCTGGTGGCGTACGACGAGGTGTTCGGAGGGATCGGGGCGGATCCGGGCGCCGGGGACAACGACGCGCGCGGGGAGCTCCAGCAGTCGTTGCTGGCGCTGACGGAGGCGGAGCTCGAGTCCCTGCACGGCGAGCTGAGCGGGCTCACCCGCGAGCAGAGCAAGCTGCAGACGCACCTGGAGTCCCTGCGGGATCTCAAGTCGGGCGGCAGCCACCAGATCAGCTGCACCTCGGCGCCGAGCCTCCCCGCCGTCGAGGCGCTGCGCCCGCTGGCCAGCGGGCAGCCGGACGAGTGGTTCTACGCGGAGTCGAACTTCCCCGCGATCCTGGCGGCGCAGCTCGAGGTCGCGGCCGCGAGCCTGGTGTGCAACGCGCGCCCCGTCGTGGCGGTGCAGCCCCTCTACGCCAACTGCGACATCGATTTCGGCTTCATGGGGTCGAGCGGTCCGCATCACAACGGGCTGTCCCACACGTCGCCGCAGATCTCCGGGGGCGTGGCGAACATGGAGGCGCGGGAGCCCTTCGCCAAGGCCCAGCGCTGGTTCCTGGAGATGCTCACGGAGCACGTCATCCAGCGGCTCCTGGTGGAAGACCCCGCGGATCCCGCGCACACCGTGCTCGACAACACGATCATCCTCCTCGTCAGCGAGATCGGGGAGGGACAGTGGCACACCAGCGAGACGCAGGAGATCCTGGCGGGCGCCCCGCCGGGCATCATGAGCTACATGCCGATCGTCACCATCGGCGGTGGCGGCGGTGCCCTCAAGACCGGCCAGATCCTCAACTATCACGACGTGTCCAAACCGATCGGGGAGGGGGACCGTGAAGCGGGCGAGCTGTGGCTCACCCTGGCGCGAGCCATGGGGAGCAGCACCATGTCCTTCGGTGGCGCGAGCCAGCTGGTGACGGAGGCGCTGACATGAGCCTGCTGCGACGATTCGGCGTGCTGGGCAAGCTCGGGGTGGCCGCGTCTCTGTGGCTGACGGCTTTGGCGGGGTGCTCGACGGAGGCGGGCCGCGACGACATCGGTGGCGGCTCCGGCGGAGGACCCGATGGAGAGAACCCGGGCGGGGGCGAGGCGGTGTGTGCGTCGTCGCAGCCGGGCGATCCGCTGCTGCGCCGCCTCACCGTGCGCGAGTTCGAGGCGACGCTGGCGGAGGCCTTCCCGGAGGTCGCGGGTTCGTGGACGTCGTCCCTGAGCTCGGATCCGATCTCCCACTACGGCTACGACAACGCCGCCGAGCGGCTGCTCGTCAGCAAGCAGAAGGCGCGGGAGATCGACGGGACGGCGGCCTCCCTGGCCAGCGCGGTCAGCGACGCCGTGACGCAGCTGCTCCCGTGCGCGGCGAGCTCGCCGGACCGGGCCTGCGCCGAGGCGTTCCTCGACAAGTACGGCAAGCGCCTGTTCCGGCGGCCTCTGCAGGCGACGGACAAGGGCAAGCTGCTCGGCTTCTTCGACGAGGCCCTCGCCAAGACGGACTTCGCCGAGGCCATCGGCTGGCTCACCCGGGCGCTCGTGCACTCCCCGCACACGGTGTACCGCAGCGAGATCGGTGTCCTCGCGGACGGCGAGCGCAAGCTGACCCAGCACGAGGTGGCGTCGGCGCTCGCCTACACCTTCGGCGGAGGCCCCCCGAGCGACGCCCTGCTCGCGCGGGCGGACGCAGGCGAGCTCTCGAGCCCCGAGGTGCTCGTCCAGGTCGCCCGGGATCTGATCGCCACCCCGAAGGGCCGCGAGAACCTGCACCATCTCTTCGGGAGCTGGCTGGGGTACTCGCGGGTGACGAGCCTCACGAAGACCAACGTGCCCGGCTTCGACGCGGTCCGCGCGGACATGCGCGAGGAGACACGGCGCTTCATCGAGCTGGTGGTGTTCGACAACGGTGGCGGCCTCGTGGAGCTGCTGACGAGCCCGGTGACGACGCCGTCCCAGGCGCTCGCGCAGTTCTACGGCTTCCCGGCGCCGAGCGCGGACTTTCAGAGCATCGAGCGCCCCGAGACGGGGGGCATCGGCATCCTCGCTCAGGGTTCGGTGTTGGCGACGATGGCTTCTCCTGACGGCTCCTCGCCCACCAAGCGTGGGTTGTTGGTGATGGAGAACTTCCTGTGTCGGACGCCGCCCGAGGTGCCGGCGGACGTGCCGCTCCTCCCCGAGCCCCAGGTGGGTCAGGTGACGACGCGGCAGCGCTACGAGGAGGTCCACTCCGTGGGCGGCTGTAAGAACTGCCACCGCATGTTCGACCCCATTGGCTTCGGCTTCGAGCACTTCGACGAGGTCGGTCGTTACCGGGCAGACGAGGGAGGGCTCACCATCGACGCGAGCGGTGAGGTGCCCGGGTCGTTCACCTTCTCCGGACAGAGGGAGCTGGCGGAGCTGCTCGCTCTCGAAGAGGAGATGCAGACGTGCGTCAGCGCGCGCGTGAAGGCGTACGCGTTCGGCACCGAGGGCGCGTGTCTCGGAGAGACCCAGCGGGTCGCGTTCATGAACGGCGCCATCGGCTTCGTCGACTACATCGCCTCCCTGGCGGCAGAGCCCCACTTCGTGCGGCGCAAGCCCCAGTAAAAGGGGCGTCGAGGGGCCGCTCGTCCCCAAGTGCGCCTCGGCCTTGCGGCCGCCCTCCCCGAGGAAGCTCGGGGTCGGCGGCCGCGGCGTTTCCGGGAAGCGGTTCCGTCGGTGGGATTGGGGTGAAGTTGGAAAGTTTCGTTGTCACGGTCGTGGAAAGTGGAGCGCCCTGATGAGGGCAGCTTGAAAGCACATTCCAGCCCCGCTAGATGGTCGTCATGGCTTTCTCGAAGCGAAGTGTTTTTGGGTTTTCGGTCGTCCTGCTCGGCGCCCTCGTGGGTCTGGGCTGTGACAGTGATGACAGCACCACCGGCTCCGGCGGATCGACGGGCGGCGGCGGCGGCACGGATGAGCCCGTCGGCGTCCAGATCTTCGACGGCATGGGCACGTGGGTCGACGAGGGTGGTCCTGCCGGTCAGTTCGGCATCCAGGGCGCGTTCTTCGTGCTCGAGGACAGCGTCAAGGACGGCGTGGCCGTCGAGGACGGCCTGGAGCACACGGACCTCACGCCGGACAGTTTCGATGAGACCACGGCCAAGCCCTGCGTGAGCGGCACGGTCGCGAAGGTGACCACCGCCGACGGCGGCGAGTGCAACGGCGCTGCCGCGGCAGGAGCAGCGGACGCGTGTGAGTGGAGCGCCCAGTGGGGTGGCGGCATCGGCCTCAACCTGAAGGAGACAGGCGGCGAGGACAGCGTGCAAGGCACGGTGGATCTGACCGCCGCGGGCGTCGTGGGCTTCGCGTTCGAGGTCAGCGGCTCCGTGACGGGCTCCGGCGCAACGGTTCGCTTCAAGGTGACGGACGAGCCGAACGACGGGGAGGACTTCTGCGCCTCGATCCGCCTCGGCCAGTCGAACACGGTGATGCTCAGCGAGCTCAAGCACCAGTGCTGGGGCAGCTCGGGTACCCTCAGCCTCGACCTGACCAAGGCGAAGCAGCTGCAGTGGCAGATCGTGAGCTCGCAGAACAGCGCCTACGAGGTCGCGGACTTCTGCATCGAGAACATCTCCGTCATCACGGAGTGAGGCGGACGACGTGAGCGGCGGGCAGGCTGGTCCTCCCGCTGCGCGTCGGTAGTGCCTTCGGCCGAACGGGCCTGAAAACACGAGCGCTTCCTCTTTGGCACCGCCCCGTCGCGTTCTCGCGACAGGGCGGTGCGTCTCGTGGAGCCCTCCGCGGGCGGTTTGAACTCGAGCGGTCGAGCCGACGAGCGGCTTCGGCAGGGGCACGTCGGTTGGGGTGCGTGGGGGAGCCGCGGCGCGATGGCGCCAATGGCCGTCCGGATCCTGTGGCCGGCCGATTCGTCTCCTGCGCGCGGCGCGCGTGGTCGTGACGAGTGAAGGAGGGGTGGGATCGGGGGCGCCTGCGGGAGGCGGCGTGGATCGAGGGACTGGCGGCGGGTAGCCGTGACCCTCGCGGAACGAGGTTCTGCGAATGGGGGCGTTGCCGTTCGTGGGGGCGGTTGGTGAGCCTACGGGGCGAGCGCGCCGCGTGTGAAGGGCTGGGGGACGCGGGTGCGAGCGCGCGGGGGCAACGAGCGCCGCGTGTGAGGGGTTGGAGAGCGCGCGACGATGCGTGATGCGTGTGAGCGCGGCGCGTGTGAGTTGGGGAGCGCCAGGCGAAGTGGTGTGACGTGTGGGATCGGGGGCGGGTGCTCGGTGTGTGGGGCGCTCCGCCGGGCCGGACTGGGTGTGAGCGCGGCGCTGGGAACGCGGGGGGCTCACTTCGTGGGGACGGTGCCGGGGGTCGGGCCGAGCTTCGTGTAGATGGCGGCGAGGGCGTCGTAGGCCAGGCGCGGGGTGCGCTCGATGTCGACGATGCCCCACCACTCCTCGTCGAAGTTGTCGTCCGGGTAGGGGCCGCCGCCGGGCACTCCGTCGGGAGCGCCGTCGTCCTGGACGTCGGGGTTGCCGGCCTTCCACCACTCGTCCGCCCACTCGAAGAGGGTCCCGCCAGAGACGACGCCGTCGCCGAGGGCGGCGGAGTGGTCGACGATGAGCTGGGTGAGCACGGTCGTGGCGTGGGCCTGTGACTCGGGATCGTAGCGTCCTTCGTTCGCGTTCCAGGCGTCCGCGCCGTACTCGCCGAGGAACATGGGTTTACCGCTCAGCGCGCGCCAATCGTCGAAGAGGGACCCGAAGCCGATGTTGCGGTAGGCGTTGATGCCCCACACGTCGATGTCCGGCATTTGCTCGATCAGATCGGCGGGCGGCAGCTCACCGTAGATGGTGGCGACGGGGCGGCTCGGATCTGCGAGGCGGATGGCGGCCGCGACCTCGTTCAGGCGCGCGACGCTCTGCTCGAAGGTCAACGACGAGTAGAGGTGATTGTAGTTCCACTCGTTGCCGAGCACCCACATGAGGATCGCCGGGTGATCCGCGAGCGCACCGACGATCTCTGCGGTGGAGCTCACCGAGGCCTCACCGTTCGCGTACACGGTGTTCAGGAGGAAGATGCCCGCGCGCTGCAGCTCATCGAGCACGGCGCGGTCCGTGATCGGTTCGTAGGTGCGCACCGCGTTGATCCCTGCGGCGCGCATCACGGGGAGATCGAGGGACGCGAAGCGGGCGAAGTCGAGGTCCGCGGGGTGGCTGCCTCCCTTGCCCACGGGGTTCCAGCAGACGCCGCGGAGGTGTAGGGGCTCGCCGTTCACGAGGATGCGGCGCCCGGAGACGGTGACCGTGACGTCGTCCGCGATCCCGCGGGGTGCGTCGTCGGCGTTGGCTCCACCGCTCGCGGGAGGGGCGCCGCCCGTCGCGTTGCCGCCCGTCGCGTTGCCGCCCGTCGCGTTGCCGCCCGTCGCGTTGCCGCCGGCCGCGTCGCCGCCGCTCCCGAGGGAGCCCCCGCTGGATCCGCCCGTTGCGGTCGCGCCGCCCTCGGGCGAGGGCCCGCCGCTCTCACTTGCCGCGTGAGACGAGCCGCAGCCCCAGG